>PVBE010073816.1_pt1 | contig 41079 bp, 42 predicted proteins | sample 1631181 | NCBI WGS metagenome assembly PVBE01 (sample SAMN08397723, study PRJNA350692) | Marine metagenome, whole genome shotgun sequencing project. | isolation source: water | place: Pacific Ocean | collected 2012-04 | reverse complement strand
TGACCCCCAGGACGGCAACCAGCACCCGGGCGCCGACGAGTACTGCAACGGCGAAGACGACGACTGCAACGGCACCGACGATGACGACTACGCCGTGGACGCCCTGACCTTCTACGAGGACGGCGATGGCGACGACTACGGAGACCCCGACAGCACCACCGCCGCGTGTTCGACCCCCGACGGCTACGTCGACAACGACGCGGACTGCGACGACAACGACGACGACATCCATCCCGGAGCCGACGAGTACTGCAACAACGAGGACGACGACTGCAACGGCACCGACGACGACGACTACGCCCTCGATGCGGAGCTCTGGTACGCCGATGACGACGGTGACGGATACGGCGACTCCAGCGACCCCGGCACGGCCTCCTGTGACCAGCCCTCCGGCCTGGAGGACGACGCGCTCGACTGCGAGGACACCGACGAAGACGTGAACCCCGATGCGGAGGAGATCTGCGACGGCGTCGACAACGACTGCGACAGCGGCACCAGTGAAGACTCCATGGCCACCTTCACCGACGGCAGCGGCAACGTCAGCGACGTCACCAGCGACGTCTCCGGAACCAGCAGCAGCCCCGCCAGCTACACCCTGAGCAGCCAGGGCGAGCTCACCTTCTGCGACGGCACCTTCTACGTCAACCTGGATGTGCAGGCCGATGTAGACATCTACGGCATCAACGCGAACGCCTCCACAGCCATCCTGGATGGTGGCAGCAACGCGTCCGTCATCGCGATCGAGACCGATGCCCTCAAGGTCGAGGTCGCCGACCTCACCCTGCAGAACGGCTACGGCAACACCGCGACGATCGAAGCGGTGAGCGCCGGCGGCGGCATCTACTGCGAGGCCAGCAGCAGCGAGGTCAGCCTCTCCGTCAACGACGTCATCTTCTCCAGCAACGACGCAGACTACGGCGGAGCCCTCTTCGGCTACATGTGCTCCATCTCGATCGATGGCAGTCGTTTCGACAGCAACACCGCAGAATACGGTGGTGGTCTGCTTTCTTATGGAATCGACATCGACATCGAGGACAGCAGCTTCGACAGCAACGACGCAGACGCTGCCGGCGCCGCTCTGTTCTACGACTCCACCGTCGATCTCCTGGAGGTCGACGTCACGGACAACATGGCCCAGGTGGTGGGCGGCCTGTGGTTCGACTACTCGGACGTGACCCTGGAGACCGTCGAGGTCAGCAGCAACACGGCCTCCTCCATCGGTGGCGTATACGCCTACGAATCCGACCTGGACTGGACCGGCTCCAACAGCGACAGCTCCGGCATCACCGACAACGCCGACAACTCCGATGACAACGCTGGCCTGTCCCTGTACCTCTCCACCGCATCCTTCGACACGGTGGACTTCGGCACGAGCAGCTCAGGGGACGACAACTCGCCCTACGACGTCCGAACCTACGACTCCACCGAGGGCATCGACCGCTACTACATGGCGGGCGATGACGCCTCGTTCGAGTGCGACGACACCTGCGGCTCGGTGACCAGCGACTACCTCGGCGGTTCGTCCTACAACACCTACAGCACCTCTTTTCCCCTGCGCGGCAGCGTCGTCTACGCCACCGACAACGCCACGATCGAGTACTTCCTCACCTACACCAGGACGGCGAGCTCGAGCTGCGAGACGAACTACTACCTGCTGAGCAAGGCCAGCAGCGGAAGCGGCACCTGGACGGTCGAGTGGGCGAACACCAGCAACAGCTCGTCCACGAGCTGGGGCTGGAAGGGTGGCGACGTCGGCAGGACGGTCGAGCCGGGCACCTACTACGCGCTGGCCTGGAACTACACCGGCTGCAGCAGCAGCAGCACCGAGTACACCTACTACCTGTACGGCACCCCCAGCACGACCTCGGCCGACTTCGGAACGCACACCGGGTACATCTACAGCACCTCGGACGACGTCCTGGCCGAAGGCGACACCGTCTACGCCTATGTCAGCAGCTCGACCTCGTACGGGCCGTACCAGTACGTCGAGTCGACCGAGCTCTAGAGGACCCGCCCCCTCCTCAGTGAGGACAGGACGGTGCGCCAACGCGAGCGGCGATGAGCCGCCGCACGGCCATCCGGTTGTCGTAGGTGATCTCCTCGAAGCGGGTACCCGCGACACGGTGCAGACCGTTCTGACGGGTGTGGCGAAGCTCGATCTCGACCTCGAAGGTGGTCGGACCGGGAAGCCTCAGCACGCCACGCAGGACATCACCGACCTTCAGCGGGGTCTTCTCCGGGTCGTAGGTCAGTGCCAGACCACCAGCACTCATGTCCAGAAGCTCGAAGGGCACCAACACCCCGTCCAGGTGGAGATGCAAGGAGAAGCCCTGCTCGCCCAGCACGCAGATGCGGCGGGAGAGTCGCTTGTCCTGGCGCTCCACGGTCAGAGGTTGGGCAAGGCGCCATCGCAAGGGGCCTTCCACCTCGAGCACCTCGGTGAAGAACACGAAGCGATCGGTCTTGCCCTCGTAGTCCATTCGGGCCGGCATTCCGACCTGCGGAGGAATGGCTATGCCTTCCAGGCTGCTGTGGACCAGGAAGTCGAACTCACCGGTCGTCGGATCGGGCGAGGTCAGTACACCTTGTACCTGCTGACCCCCAAAGCTCACCACACAGACCCTGATCGTGGAAGCAGCGAACTCGAGGTGCTGCTGGACGGCCTCGGGCCGTCTGAGCCACAGGGTGGGCATACTCAAGGACTCTACCGCCGCGTTCATCACTACTCCTGGTAGGGTTTCACCCTTCCTCTCGGCCCAAAGCAACGGAGCTTCAAGCGGTGATCCTTCGTGGTGTCGCGACCAAAGGTCTCTCAGGGCTCGCGGACACTCGCCTGAGAGACCTGGATCGCGTGGTCCGAGCCACCGGATCTCCTCGATGCCGCCGAGCCCTGAGCGATGCGCTCATGTTGGCCTTTGGGGCTCTGGAGCCCCTGGCGGGCGCTCGCGCTCTGGGATGGCTGGGGGTCGCCGCGAAGCGCGACGAGGAGAACTGGGTCATGACCTGGCCGGAGCAGCTGCACGGCTTGCTCGCGCCCGGGCCGGCAAACACGCTCTCGATCAGCCTGGATTTGGAGCTCGATCCTCCGCAGTTCGGGCAACTCCGCCAGCACGCCTTGCACGATCCAGACCTGGTGGATGCCCTGGGCGACACGCGACTACGGCTGACCACCGGCTGGGCCTTTACGAAAGACCTCACCCTGGCCTCCCCCGCCGTCCTCTCCGCCCGCCTCGGCGACCATCACCTGGATCGGGAGAAGAAGAGCTGGGTGGCTCCCTGGCTGGCGGCGCTGGCTTCCCGGCTCCACGCACACACACCGAGCAGTCCCGACGTCGAAGTCTGGGCACGGGCTCAGCGCAGCCCGGATCCGGGGCGGCGAAGAGGCTTCCTGAGGGCAATACAAGCGCTGAAGCGTCCGCCCTTCTCGATCGGCGAGGTCCGGGTGGTCGAGACCGGGGGCATGCGCTGGCTGGTGGGCGGTGAAGAGTTGCTCCCCCTCACCCGCATGGGCCCCATGGTTCGAGCGGCTGTCGGTCTCGTGGAGTCGGTGTTTCTCGACGATGCGGACATCCTGATCATCGAAGAGCCCACCGCTCTGAGCGACCGGCCGCGGGCTTTGCTGAACTGGTTGTCCCGCCAGGCCACCGAGCCCGACAGTCCCCTGGAACAGGTCCTCCTGCTCTCCGGCTCCGGGGATCTGACGCTGTTGCCGCCTTCGCTGGACCCAGCCCTGACGCTTTGAGGGCGATCTGCACCCGGTGCGGAGCGGGCAAGTCTCGGGCCATGGCCCGCTGTCGGTCGTGTGAGCACCGCCCACAAGGCACCGATCGGTTCCATGCCTGGCTGCTGAGCAGCGACTACCTGGACGAGCACGAGCTCGATCTCGCCGCAGAGCGCGTCGTCGCCGGCGAGGAGTTGGAACCCACACCGGAGCAGCTCGGGCTGGCGCGCGATGCTCTGAACCCGGTCCTCGAAGCACACCGCGGCCCCGACCGCGGCCTGAGCCCTGAACGGCAGGTGCTCTTCCTCGCAGGCAACCTGCTGCTCTCGCCGCTGATCGGCCTCGTCGCATGGCTCTTCTGGAGGAGGGAACGCCCAGAGACGGCCCGCCAGTTGATCTGGCTCACCCTTCCCGTGGCTGCGGTATTCGGACTGGCATGGTTCGGCATGATGGTCCTGGCACGCTAGATTGTGATCGTGTTCCTGATCGGACTCGCTCTTGCCGCTCCTGCCATCGGGGTGGATTTCGTGCCCATGGGCCGCGCTGACCTGGTCTGGGTAGACGCGGCACAGGCCTCGGGCACGCTGGTAGGAGAATTCGACGGGCTGGTCCGGCCCAACCTCACGCCCTACCTCGCCGTCCAGTCCCAGAAGAAGCCACGCAACACCTTCGTCCTGGGCACAGGCTTCGCCCGAACCGCAGAGACCAGCTGGACCGGCCAGGAGCGCCGCAAGGTGGTCACGACCGCCATTCGGCCCGCGGTCGATCTGCAGCGCTACGTGATCCAGGACACCGCCAGCGCGTGGGTGGGCCTGGGAGCCTTCGGCGTGATCCCCATCGTGCGGGACGTCAGCACAGCCTACGGCGAAGCCGAAGCCCAGGAGGCACGCGAAGGAAGCCGCGAGGTGATGGCCCGCATTGGCGGCGCAGGTGCCCGGGTTGGAGCCGGCGCTGAACTCGCGATCACCCCCGAGCTCTCCATAGGGCTGCGCTTCCACACCAATGCGTGGCGTGGCCAACGCGTCACGGAAGACAGCGTGGACATCTCCACCCTGATGTGGGTCGATGCCGGACTGCGCCTGCAGATCCAGCTGTGAAACAGGGGGCTGTTCTTCTCTACCGCTTCCTGGTGCCCGTCGTGCTCCTGGCTGCAGCCGCTTGGTTGTGGAAAAACAATCAGACCGCGGACGAGGTGATCGCCTTCAGTTTCGTGGACGATCTGGTGCCCTCTACCCGAGGTGATCCTCAAGCCATGGGCCGCTTCAGCGTGTGGATCCTCGTCGGGCTGGCTGCGGCGAGCGCCGCCTGGAATGGCTGGGGGGAAGTTCAACGTCGTAGATTGGTCAAACGACTGGGAAAACGCAGCTAGAGCTTTCCGTTGCGTTGAAAGGGCCCGAGCGTTACTCGGCGCCCCCCCACCGGGACTGTAAGGAAGCCATGCTCCTCTCCCTGCTGTTCCTGTCGTCTCCTGCTCACGCGGCTGGCGACATGGTCCTGTTACCGGACCCCACCCTGGTCCTCCTCCAAACCGTCCCCTTCCTGGTAGCGATAGTTGCTCTGAACGCCATCCTTCTCAAGCCGATGATGGCCTACCTCTCCGATCGCGAGGCAGCCACGAACGGTGCCCGAGAGGAAGCGGTTCTCCTGACCCAGCAGGCCGACCAGAAGGAGATGGAGTACCAGCAGCATCTGCTCCGCGCCCGCCGCGAGGTGATGGACCTGCGGGCCGCTGCCCGAGCGGAGGGCAAGATCGTCCGGGAAGCCCACCTCGCAGAGGTCCGGGTCGAGTGTGAGGCCAGCCTGGCAGAGTCCCGAACCCGCATCGAGAGCGAGCGGGCGCTCGCCGCCAAGGAACTGGACCGTATGGCCGGCCAGCTCGCTGCTGAGATCAGCCGCAAGGTTCTGGGTCGTGAACTCGGCGGTGAAGCATGAAGCGCCTGCTCAGCCTCCTGTTCATTGGACTTCTCTCTGCAGGCAGCGCCTTTGCTGAGGCGGACCCTCACGCCACAGATGGCCCCGATGCCCAAGCACCGAGCGGTCACGCCGAGCCCCACGGTGACGAGCACGGTGGCGACCACGCCGAGCCCCACGGTGACGAGCACGGTGACGAGCACGGTGGCGACCACGCCGAGCCCCACGGTGACGACCACGGTGACGAGCACGGCGCCACGCCGATCCCTCTGAAGGACATCGGCTTCCACGCGTTCAACTTCGTGCTGATGTACGTGGTGCTCTTCTTTCTTGCACGCAAGCCCGTCGCCGAGCTCCTCAAGCAACGTCAGTCCAGCATTCGGCAGGATCTCGAAGGCTCCGCCCGCGATCTGGAGGTCGCCAAGGAACGCTACGACAGCCTGGTCAAGAAGCTGGCGGCCTTCGACGACGAGCTGAGCGCCATGAAGAACGAGGCCCGCCAGGACGCAGAGCAGGAGCGTCTCTACATCGCCGAGCGGACCGAACGAGACGCAATGATGCTCCGCGAGATGACCGCTGGAGCGGCCCGAGAGGAGACCCGCAAAGCTCATGCGGAGCTCCAGAAGAACGCGGTCGACCTGGCCGTGAAGCTGGCCGAAGAGAAGCTCCGAGCCGAGATCGCCACCAGCGATCACCAGCGCCTTGCCAACGAGTTCCTCTCCGTCCTGAAGGAAGACGCCCATGCCTAGTGCTGCCGTCGCCGATCGCTACGCAAAGGCGCTCATCGAGCTCGGCCAGGAGCAGAGCCTCACCGACACCTTCGCCCAGGATCTCAAGCGCTTCGATGCCGTTCTTGGCAACGAGGAGTTGCTGGCCGCGCTCTCTCACCCTGCCTTCGGGCTGGACGAGCGCATGGCGGTGCTGAACAAGGTGCTGGAGTCCGTCTCCATCCACACCCACGCCGCCAACTTCCTCCGGCTCGTGCTGGAGAAGGGCCGCTTCGCGAACGTCCCCACGATCATCGCTGCCTACAACCAGCGCGCCGACTCCCTCGCCGGGCGGGTTCGTGCGGTGGTCACCACCGCCACGCCGCTCACCCCGGAGTTGGAGAAGGAGGTTGCTGCCGCCCTGGCGTCCGCGACCTCCAAGACGGTGCTCATCCAGTCCAAGGTGGACCCACTCATCATTGGCGGAGTCATCGCTGAGGTAGAGGGTCGCGTCATCGACGCGTCTCTCCGCACCCGCATGCTCAAGCTCCGCCAGAACCTCCTCAACGCAAGCCCTGACCTCGCCGCCGAGGCATAGGAGCCCCTGATGGACATCCGCGCTGAAGAAATCAGCAAGATCCTCAAGGCCCAGATCGAGAACTACGACACCCGCGTGAGCGTTGCCGAGACCGGCACCGTACTCAGCGTGGGTGACGGTATCGCACGCATCCATGGCCTTCAGAACGCTATGGCCGGCGAACTGCTCCGCTTCCCGGGCGGTCTGGTCGGCATGGTTCTGAACCTGGAAGAGGACAACGTCGGTGCCGCCGTGTTCGGCGACGACCGCGTCGTTCGCGAGGGCTCCACCGTCGAACGCACCGGGCAGATCGTGTCGGTGCCGACAGGACCCGCGCTGCTCGGCCGCGTGGTCGACGCGCTGGGCCGACCCATCGATGGCGAAGGCCCGATCCCACAGGAGAACATCACCCCTGTGGACGTAAAGGCTCCGGGCATCATCCCCCGCAAGTCCGTTCACGAGCCGATGCAGACCGGCCTCAAGGCCATCGACACGATGATTCCCATCGGCCGGGGCCAGCGCGAGCTCATCATTGGTGATCGTCAGACCGGCAAGACTGCCGTCGCCATCGACGCCATCATCAACCAGCGCGAGTTCAAGGACGATCCCAAGCGGAAGATGCACTGCATCTACGTGGCGATCGGTCAGAAGCAGTCCACCGTGGCCCAGGTCGTCGCCAAGCTCAAGCGCTTCGGCGCCATGGAGTACACCACCGTCGTGTCCGCGCCCGCGGCCGCCCCTGCCCCGCTGCAGTTCCTGGCCCCGTACACCGGTTGCACCATCGGTGAGTACTTCCGCGACAACGGCATGCACGCCCTGGTCATCTACGACGACCTCTCCAAGCAGGCGACGGCCTACCGGCAGCTCTCTCTGCTGCTGCGCCGCCCACCCGGTCGCGAAGCCTACCCGGGCGATGTCTTCTACCTGCACAGCCGCCTGCTGGAGCGCGCCGCGAAGATGTCGGACGAGCGCGGCGGTGGCAGCCTGACCGCCCTGCCGATCATCGAGACCCAGGCCGGAGACGTCTCCGCCTACATTCCCACCAACGTCATCTCCATCACGGATGGCCAGATCTTCCTGGAGAGTGACCTCTTCAACCAGGGCATCCGCCCTGCGGTGAACGTCGGCATCTCCGTCTCCCGCGTCGGCGGAAACGCCCAGATCAAGGCCATGAAGGAGGTCGCTGGCACCCTGCGACTCGACCTGGCCTCCTACCGTGAGCTCGCCGCCTTTGCGCAGTTCGGGTCCGACCTGGACGCCTCCACCCAGCAGAAGCTGACGCGCGGCGCCCGCCTGGTCGACATCCTGAAGCAGGATCAGTACCAACCGATGGCGGTGGAGATGCAGATCGTCCAGATTCTCGCGGGGAGCTCCGGCGCCTGCGATGACATCGAGGTGGACGACATCGTCCAGTTCTGCGCCGACCTGTCGCGTCACTTCGAAGCCAACCAGTCCGAACTGTTGGCCGAGATCCTGGAGCGCGGCACCTTCAAGAAGAATGACCTCCGCGAACGCATCGTCGCCGAGATCAAGGACTTCCGTCAGAGCTGGTCCACCAGCTGAGCCCCTGAGGAGGCCCCCGTGGCCAGTCTTCGTGACATCAAGCGCCGCATCGGATCGGTCAAGAACACGCGGCAGATCACCAAGGCCATGAAGCTGGTGGCCGGCGCCAAGCTGCGCCGTGCCCAGGAACAGGCCGAGAACGCCAAGCCCTATTCCGAGACCCTTCACGAGGTTCTTCAGCGGGTCTGCGCCAAGGCGGGTGACGAGATCGAGCACCCTCTCCTGACCAGCCACGACTCCGTAGAGACCGTGCTGGTGGTCCTGGTGGGCAGCGATCGCGGACTCTGTGGGAGCTTCAACGGCGCCCTCTTCCGGAAGACTCGGCTCTTCGTCAAGGCGCAGGAGGACATGGGCCGCAAGGTCGTGGTCTGGACCTTCGGCAAGAAGGCCCGCAACGAGTCCGCGAAGCGCTACGACGTGCTCGGGAGCGAGATGGACCTGAACAGGTCGAACTACCTGGAGCACTCCACCACGCTGGCGAACCTGCTGGCGGGTGACTACGCAGCCGGGCACTTCCAGGAGTGCTACCTGGCCTCCAACGAGTTCGTCTCGGTCATGACCCAGCGGCCGACCTTCAAGTGCCTCCTGCCCATGGGTGCACCCGAAGGCGACGAGCTCATCCCGGAAGAGCTCAAGGAGCTCATCGGGAATCTGGGCCGGGTCGAGGCTATGGGACAGGACATCGACTACGAATACGAACCTGGCCCGGTGGAGCTGCTGGACACGCTCTTGCCCCTCCAGCTGCAGACCATCCTGATCCAGTCCTTGTTCGAGTCCGAAGCTGGCGAACACGCCAGCAGGATGAAGGCCATGGACTCCGCGACCCGAAACGCGTCGGATCTCATCGACTCTCTCACCCTCGTCTACAACCGAGCCCGCCAGGCGGCGATCACGAAGGAACTCATCGAGATCGTCTCCGGCGCTGAGGCCCTCTAGGAGCCCCCGTGAATCACGGAACCATCAAGCAGGTCATCGGCCCCGTCGTCGATGTCCAGTTCTCGTCCGGGCAGCTTCCTGCCATGTACAACGCCCTGAAGGTGACCAACCCCTCGATCAGTGACCAGGAGTGGAACCTGATCATCGAGGTGGCCAGCCACCTGGGCGAAAACACCGCACGCTGCGTCGCCATGGACTCCACCGAGGGTCTCAGTCGCGGCGGTGCTGTCATGGACACCGGCGGTCCCATCGCCATGCCGGTCGGCCTCGGCACCCTGGGTCGCATCGTGAACGTGGTCGGTGAGCCCGTGGACGAGCTGGGCCCCATGCAGAACGTGGAGACCCGACCCATCCATCGGAGCCCGCCGAGCTTCACGGACCAGTCGGTCACCGTCGAGCCCTTCTGGACCGGCATCAAGGTCGTCGACCTGTTGGCTCCCTACACCAAGGGGGGCAAGATCGGTCTCTTCGGCGGTGCCGGCGTCGGCAAGACCGTGCTCATCATGGAGCTCATCAACAACGTCGCCAAGGAGCACGGTGGCTACTCCGTCTTCGCCGGCGTCGGAGAGCGCACCCGCGAAGGCAACGATCTCTGGCACGAGTTCGTCGAGTCCAACATCATCGTCCCCGGGGACTGGGAGAAGTCCGAGGCCGCGCTGGTCTACGGCCAGATGAACGAGCCTCCGGGCGCTCGCGCCCGCGTCGCGCTCTCCGCGCTGACCGTCGCCGAGTACTTCCGGGATGACAAGGCACAGGACGTGCTGCTCTTCGTCGACAACATCTTCCGCTTCACCCAGGCCGGCTCCGAGGTCTCCGCCCTCCTGGGCCGGATGCCCAGCGCCGTCGGCTACCAGCCCACGCTCGGCACAGAGATGGGCATCTTGCAGGAGCGCATCACCACCACGCAGAAGGGCTCCATCACGAGCGTCCAGGCCGTCTACGTGCCCGCGGATGACCTGACGGACCCCGCCCCCGCGACCACCTTCGCGCACCTCGATGCGACCACAGTGCTCAGCCGAAAGATCTCCGAGATGGGCATCTACCCTGCGGTGGACCCCCTCGACTCCACGAGCCGCATCCTCGATCCCCAGATTCTGGGCGAGGAACACTACGACTGCGCTCGCGCCGTGCAGAAGGTGCTCCAGCGCTACAAGGACCTGCAGGACATCATCGCGATCCTGGGCATGGACGAGCTCTCCGACTCGGACAAGCTCGCCGTCGAGCGCGCTCGCAAGGTCCAGAAGTTCCTCTCCCAGGCCTTCTTCGTCGCCGAGCAGTTCACCGGTACACCCGGCGTCTTCGTCGAGCGCGACGACACGGTCCGCGGCTTCCAGGAGATCCTGGACGGCAAGCACGATGACCTCCCCGAAGATGCCTTCTACCTGGTCGGCACGATCGAGGACGCCATCGCCAAGGCCAAGAAGCTGGCGTCGGAGCTCTAGATGGCCTCACTGGAAGTCGAAATCGTCACCCAGACCGCCGTGGCCTTCCAGGCCCTGGCGAGCGAGGTCAGCGCACCGGGCTTCCACGGGGAGTTCGGCGTGCTGCCGGACCATTCGCCCTTTCTGAGCGTGGTGATTCCCGGCTTGGTCAAGATCACCACCGACGAGGGGGTCGTCTGCTTCATCGTAGGCCGTGGATTCGTCGAGGCCGGCCCCCGCCGCGTGGTGCTCCTGACCGAGAGTTGCGAAAAGCCCGAAGGCATCGACGTCAAGGAATCGACGGAGCAGCTCGAACAGGCCGAGCGCGACCTGGCGGCCGCTGAACCCAACACCGGCGCCTGGAAAGACGCCAACCACAGGGCACAGATGGCTCGAGCCCGGCTCGCCGCCTCAGCCCTCTGAAGCCTCCAAGGCAGCCTGCAGCTCCAAGCGCGACACCGCATCCGCAACGACGGTGAGAGAAGCCAGAAGCGCCGGACCTGAGCGCTCCTCTGCGCCGTAGATCGTGAGACTGCCCCGTTGTTCGCCCCGCACGAGCATGGGAAGACTCTCTTCCTCCCCCTCCAGTGTGCCGATGGCGCAGGGCGCGTAGCCCTCGACCTCCACCCTGATGCCGTGAGCACCCTCTGTCCCTGCGAGCGTGCAGAGCTCTTCCAGCAGCGCATGAACCTCGGTCGCCTCGTGGGCGATCTGCACCAGGCGGGTCACCCGCCGTAAGCGATGTGTCTCTCGCTCCAGCTTCAGCCTCTCGGCTACTCGGCCCAGCGCGGTGTAGAGGTCGCGCAACGAGAAGGGCTTGAGCAGGTAGTCGTGCGCTCCCCCCTTCAGTACCCGCACAGCGCTGTCGATGCTCCCCTGGCCGGTCATCAGGATGGTTCCGACAGGGTAGGCGCGCTGCCGGATGGTCGCGAGCAGCTCCGGACCCGACATGCGCGGCATCTTCATGTCCGTCAGCACCACGTCGATGCCGCCCTCCTCCAGCAGATCCAGAGCTTCGACACCGTTGGAAGCCACACAGACCGTGTGCCCGCGGGTTCGCAGGTACTCGCTCAGAAGTTCGACGACGCTGCTCTCGTCGTCAACCACGAGAATCGTGTGGTCGTGCAGGTCCACGGCCTAACGATAGCGCGGTGGTGCTACGCTGAGCTTCTTGCGGGAGGCGACCGCTGGCTCGTGTAGGAAAGCTCGACAGGTCTCTGAACGGCCGGCTCGAAGATCTCGAGCGCCGGATGTTCGTGGTGAAGCTGCGCTACGACAAGTACTTCTCCGGCGTTGAGAAGCTCGAGCCGATGCGGGACCGTGATGAAATCCGCGCGCTCATCCGGGACTTCATCACCGGCGAACCGATCCGAAACACGGCGCAACGCTTCCGCTTCCAGCAGCTGCGAGCGCGCTGGAACATCCTGAACCTGTACATCCAACGCAACCTCGTCCTGATCGAACGCGGCACACACCCCAAGTTCAAGTTTCGCGCCGACATGAAGGACCGACACCGGCAAGAGGCGAAGGAGCGCCAGAAACAAGCGCGCGAAGAGCTGCGCCAGCGCGCCCAGAAGCAGCAGCGGGAAGACGCCGCCTTCCGCAAGATCTTCGACAGCTACATGGATGCTCGGAAGCGCTGCGGGCAGAGCGACCTGGAGTACACAAGCGTGCAGCGCGTTCTCAAGACGCAGGTCCGCAGCATCAAGTCCCGTTTCAAGTGCGAGTCGGTCTCCTTCAAGGTCTCCATCGAGGAAGGCAAGGCCCGCTTGAAGGCTGTCCCAAAGCGATAGGAGGTCGCACCGTGTTGCTCGCCACCATGGCGCTGGTGACCACACCAGCCCACGCGGCTCAATCGCCCCAACTCGCTCCCGCCTGGACGGTGGTGCTTCCTTTCGGGGGACCGCAGTTCGCCGAGGGGCGTCGTACCCGAGGCCTGGTGTTTGGGGGTCTGCAGCTGGCGGGCGCGAGCCTGACCGTCACCTCCATCGTGCAGATGCGCAGCCTGGCCGAAGCCGGAGACATCGACGCCGAGCTGCGGTGGCGAATGACCAGCGCAGGGGCCATGGCCTTCACGACGGGCTGCTGGTTCGGGTCCACTCTGGACGCCTCCCGCTACCGGGAGATCCAACAAGAGCAGCTCCTGTCCGCGGGGCTGGCCTGGTACCGGGTGACCGCGGGTACTTGATGGACGCAAGCGAACTGACGAAGCTGCCCCTCTTCCGACGAGTGGCTCCAAACCGCTTGTCCGAGGCCATGGCAGCCTTCATCCCGTGCGCCATCGATGCTGGCGAGATCCTGATGCGCGAAGGAGAGTCCGATCGCGCCATGGTCATCGTGCTGGCCGGTGAGGTCAGCGTCCAGGTTGGGGCCAAACACCTGGAGCTGACCCGCCTTGGACGGGGGGAGCTGGTCGGGGACATGGCTCTGTTCGGGGTGATCGACCGCCGGGCGGCAACGGTCGTCTCCTGCAAGCCAAGCCGAGTGCTTCTCCTGGACAGCCAGGGGCTCCGCTTTCTCAAGATGAAGCGCAACCCCGTCGTCCGCTCCCTGGAAGAGGCCGCTCTCCGGGCGGTGGCCCGCAGGCTGCGCGGGACCAACCGGCTCATCGCCTCGGTGGCCACAGGGAAGAGAGAGCTGCCACCCGCGCCGACGACCGGCCTCTTCGGCCGGCTGGCGAAGATGGTCCCATCGACCCCCTCCAAGCAACCCGATGCGTTGAGGGTGATCAGGGGCTGTCCCGCATTTCGCAGCCAGCCCATCGAGCCCCTGAGCTCCCTGGCCGAGCAGGCTCAACTGAGCTCCGTGAGAAGGGGAGAGGTCATCCTGAGGGAGGGCGACCAGGGCAACCACGCGCACATCCTGGCCAGTGGACTCGTCGATATCTACCTCCGCACACAGCTGGACACCCAGGAGCGCATCGCTCGGCTGCGGGATGGAGCGCTCTACGGGGCCGCCAGCCTGGTGGACGACGAGCCTCGAACCGCCACCTGCATCGCCGCGGAAGACTGTTGGCTGCTGCGACTCCCCGGTGAGCTGCTGATGCAGACAGACGACGAGCCGACCGCTGCTGTCTACCGACGCAGCATGTACAACGCCCTGTCGGACCAGCTCCGCATGGCCAACGCCCACCTCGACTTCCTCCAAGGCAGGAGGAGTACCCCCGACCCCAGCATCACGGGAGGGCAGGCAGGCGAACCGTGAAGACGGCTCCTCGCTCGAGGTTCTCCGCGCTCACCGAGCCTGCGTGCCGACGGACGAGACGCTTGACGATCGCCAGACCGAGCCCCTGCCCGGGCAGGGCGTCCGAGGCCTGGGTTCCAGGCTCCCAGATCCGATCACCAAGCTCGTCGGGCACACCCGGGCCGTCATCGCGAACCCAAAGCACCGCGTCCTCCTCTACGCGCCCGACCTCGACGTGGATCTCCGCCGTGGAGTACTTCAGGGCGTTGCTGACCAGGTTGGAGACCACCCGACCCAGCTGCTCCTGACTGCCCTCGACGACGACGGGCTGAACCTCGATCCGCACCGTCCGGTTCTGGCGGCGTGCCTCTCGACGCATGGGGCCCACGACCTGCTGAACCAGGACACCGAGATCGATGGGGTGCCGGGTCGGCTGCTCGCCTCCCAGGAAACGCTGGACCATCGTGTGCAGCCGTTGCGTGATCTGCTGCAGATCCTCCACGGCCTCCTCGCCCTGGCCCGCGTTCAGTTCGTTCAGCTCCTCCGCAACCAGGATCAGCACATTCAGTGCTCCGTTGACGTCATGGGCAAACTCGCGGCCGCGCCGCGCACGCCGATCGCTTGCCTGAATGCGATCAGCGGTCCGCACGACCGAGGCGGCCTGACCCGCGAGCGCACGGATCACCCAAGCCGCGCGAGACAGATCCTTCTCGGAGGCTTTTCGGCTGTCCACATACAAGGCGCCCACGACGCCCGTGCGGAGCGCCATCGGCACGCAGAGCACCGATCGGAGCTCGAGCGCCACAACGCTGTCGCTCCCGCGCAGCTCGCCACGATCATCCAGATCCGCAGCCAGGATCTCGCTTCCCTCCCGCGCAACGGCGCGCAACACGATGGCCTTCGACGGCTCCCCCACCGGCTCCCCCGGGGCCTGGGCCGAGGCGACCACCCGCAGCTCCTCCCCCTCCCGCAGGATGACGAAGGCTCGTTCGGCTTCGAGCAGCTCGAGAGCCGCTTCGGCCACCGCGGTCAAGGCCGTGGTGGAGTCCTCCTCCAGCTCGGTCTGCGTCGCGATCTCGACCAGGCGTCTCACGCGGTCGGGGTTCAGTTCACTGGGCTCATCCAGGCTCGCGATGATCTCCTCGGCCCGATCCCGAAGGGCCAGCATCCCCACCTCGCTGGCGTAGAAGGCCGTCCACTCCGCCTCCTTGCGAGCCCAGTCCACGCGCTTCAGCGCCGACCAGCTGAGGCCCGCACAGAGCCGCACGTAGGCCAGGGTGTCCGCGATTCCCTTTCTCTTGAGCGGGTCCTCAGCCTGGGCAAGGAGTCGAGCGGCCTCCTCCTCGGCGCCCTCCCGGGCATGGCAGACCGCGAGGAACCCCAGGCCCAACGATCGGGTTTCGACCGAGTCCTTCGCGACTTCCAGGAGCTCTTCGCACAGGGCGCGGGCGCCCTCCTGCTCCGTGAATACGGCCCACTGGGCTCGCGCCAGAGCCACCCGTGTCTCCAGGCGTGCCCGAGCGTCCGAAGGGCCATCACTCATCCGTGCTGCCGCTGCTGCCGCCAGGTCGAGGGCCCACGGGGCCCGGGCCGGTTCGGCTTGGGCCAGGAGCAACAGAGCCTCCACCTCTTCGTCCACGACCTCGAGCCGCCGGGCCTCGGCGACCTCGGTCTTGGCCACAGCCGCCACCCGGACATACCAGCCGGCATCCAGCCACACCCGTCCGACCGACAGTCGGCAGCCCAGTGCCTGCCGCGTTTCAGCCAAGCGCAGAAAGTGACGTCCAGCCGCCTCCCAAGCGTCGCGTGCGCCGGTGCGATCTCCGGAACGGTAGCGGTACAGGCCCAGGTCCCGGATCAACATGGCCCGGTCCAGATCATTGAGCCCGGAGCCGGTACGAGCCGAACTGCTGGCCGTCGCGATGGCATCCCGCAAGTGCCAGTGCTCGAAGTAGAGGTGTGCGCGGAAGGACTCGAGCAGTCCACGCATTCGCGTGCCTCGCCCCAGCGCCACAGGCAGCCGAAGCGCCGCCAGGGCAGGCTTGCGGGAAGCCGCCGCATGGACAACGGTCATGCGCAGCCAGCACTCCAGCTCCTCGCGCTCCGAGGGTGGTGGCTCTCCGCACACCTTGTGAGCAAGGCTGGAAGCCAGGTCGCGATCGCCGTCGTTCCACGCTTGAAGCGCGCCTTTCTCGTCCGAGCCCCGCCCCTGGACGAGCATCTCTGTCAGGGACCAGTGCTGCACGCTGCGTAGACTAACCGCCATGGCGCTCCTCATTGGTGGCAACGAAGCCGGTGAGCTCAACCTCCGTCCCGAGGAACTCCGCACCCACGGGGTGGTTGTCGGGATGACCGGCAGCGGAAAGACCGGGCTCTGCCTCGTCATGCTGGAAGAGCTCACACGGGCTGGAATCCCCATCATCGCCATCGATCCAAAGGGGGATCTGGGCAACCTGGCCCTGGTGTTTCCGGAGCTCCGCCCACGTGATTTCGCACCGTGGACAGAAGAACCCGACGAGCTCGCTGCGCGCTGGAAGAAGGGCCTCGAGCGCTGGGGACTGGGCGAGCCCCAGCTGAGCGAGCTGCGGGATCTCGTGAGCTCCGGCCTGCACATCTACACCCCGGGCAGTACAGCGGGGGAGCCCGTCAACGTCCTGGCCACCCTGGCCGCACCCACCCTGGACGGCGAGGCGCTGGGCGTGCTGGTCTCCGACACCGCGAGCGCGCTCCTCGGCCTGGTTGGAAAAGAACCCGACCCCATCCGTGACCCCGCTCACGTCGTGCTCAGCCACATCCTCGAGGCCGCCTGGGAGGCCGGCGAGAGCCTGGACCTGGAGAGCCTGGTGCTGCGCCTGGTGGACCCCCCCTTCTCAAAGGTCGGCGTCTTTCCCACCGACCGCTTCTTTCCGCCAGACGACCGGATGAAGCTGGCGATGACGCTGAACAGCGTGCTGGCCTCCCCCAGCTTCGCAAGCTGGCAGATAGGAGAGCCCCTCGATGCCGATCGGATGTGCCGCGGTGGCGTACACATCTTCAACCTGGCCCACCTGAGCGAAGCAGAGCGTCAGTTCTTCATCGCGCTGCTCCTGGCCCGCCTGCAGGCCTGGAGTCGAAAGCAGCCCGGCACGGACGATCTACGCGCCCTGCTCTTCTTCGACGAGTGCACCAGCTACCTGCCGCCTGATCCCCGCCGGCCTGCGAGCAAGGCTCCGCTGCTCGGCCTGATGAAGCAGGCCCGGGCGGTGGGACTGGGGGTCGTGCTGGCAACGCAGAACCCGGTGGATCTGGACTACCGGGCTCTCTCGAACAGCGGCCTGTGGTTCATCGGAAGGCTGCGCACGCAACAGGACCGAAAGCGCTTGTTGAAGGGCTTGGACCCGGAACTGGACGGGGTGGTCCAGCGCCTGGAAAAGCGGCAGTTCGCCCTCGTCAAGGCCAGTGGAGGACACCGCCTGTTCGGCTCCCGCCACGCCATGTGCCTGTTGCGCGGGCCGATGACCCGCGCGGACCTGGAGGCTCTCACTCCCAACGCCCCCACGGTGCCCGAACCCGGTGAGAGGCCCTCCGTGCCCTCCCTTCCCTCAGAAGCCCCCCCGGTGCGCACCCCCCAGTGGGTGCTCGACCCGAGAGTCGCTTTTTCCGCCCGCCTCCAGGACCACTTCTCCCGCCACGCGGAAGCCCAGAACGCCGCCACGGTCCTGGCCCCCGCCCTGCTCGCCCAGGTGAACCTGCACTTCCACAAGGACAGCGCGGGCTTCTCGGAGCGCGTTCACGAGTGGCGCGTGTACTACCCCCTGGGCGACGCCCCCGGAGAATGCACCGCGCTGCAGCTGGAGACCGAGGACCTGGTGGACACCCTGGAGGGAGCGGTCTATCGCCCCCTGCCGGACTGGATGGACGAGGACAGCGAGCTTCGGGCCCTGAAGAAAGACATCGCCGATCAGGTCTACCGCAGCGAGAGCCGGGGTCAGTTCGTCAACCCCGTCTTGAAGCTCCACGGCCGCGCCGACGAGCCCAGGGAGGCCTTCGACGAGCGGGTCTCGGAAGCCATCAGCGAGCGCGTGGACGCCAAGGTGGCGAAGCTCCAGGAACGCTATGAAAAGGCGGTGGAGCGCCTGGAGACCCGCATCCGCGGCAAGGAGCGACGCCTACCGGGGCTGACGGGTCAACTCGAGCGGAGGAAGGCTGAGGAGATCGTCAACGCCGGAGAGATCGTGCTGGCTCTGTTCACCCGGCGTCGCAAGAGTCTCAACACGGCGATGACGAAACGAGGACGGGTCGCGGACGCCAAGGACCGCATCGAGCGCATCGACGCCGAGATCGAGGAGCTTCGTGCAGAAGCCCTGGACCTGCGCGACAAGCTCGAAGGCGACATCGCCGACATCGAGGAGAAGGAGGAGAGGGTGCACGACGCGACGGAGGCTCGAGAGGTGCGTCTACGTCGGGCCGATGTGGTGGTCGTCCGCTTCGGGGTTCTCTGGGTCCCCGCTTCGCACCGGATCTGAGGCATCATCGCCCTGGAGGTCACCCCATGTTGCTGCTCGGACTGGCCCTGTCGACTGGAGACGCCCACGCTGAGAAGAAGAAGACCGAGGTCGGCACGTCGAAGACGACCGGAATCGGCGTAAACCTGGGCTCACCGAACTCCTTCACCGCGAAGTTCTGGATGAAGCCCAAGGCAGGCGTCTCCCTGACCGTGGGCAAGTATGTGCTCGGCCCCACCCTGCTGCACATCCACTACGAACAGGTCTTCTACACCATCGGCAACTGGGACTGGGGCAAGCTGGACCTGTACTGGAACGCCGGCGGAGGTGCCCGGGTGAGCGGCACCGGCCTGGCCTTTCAACCCGGTGTTGGAGGCGGCGTCAGCGCGATGATCCGCTTCAAGGATGTCCCTGCGGAGGTCTTCATCGACAACTCCGTCTACTTCTACCCGGCCTTTGCCTCGGCAGCCTTCGACTATGGCTACGTGGGCGGCTTTGGCGGGCGCTGGTACTTCTAGAGGGACTCGCCCAGCGCAGCCATCTCCGCTTCCTCCTCCTGGTACTTCCGGAGGTTGCGCTCGATGAGTTCGTCCGGATCGAAGCCCTTCGCAGCGAGGGTCTCCCGGATGATGGCTTCCATGATGACCGCCTTCTCCTCGAGGAAGCTCGCGACCCGGTCGGGCGGGTAGGTGGTGTGCATGTCGAAGGCGATGTCCAGGCAGTGTTGGAAGCCCAGAACGCAGATGGGCTGGTAGCCCTGGTGGCTCCGGCGAGCACCCCAGCCCGGGTCGATGCCTCGCTCACGCAGGAGCCGCCGCTCCTCCGGCTTTCCGATACCCAGATCCAGCAGCGGCGCGTTGTAGCGAATTCCGAAGCTCTTGTAGAAGTCCGTGTTCATGTCGCGGGTGACCGGCATGGACATGACGGCGTATTCCCCACCCACACTGCTGCAGATCAGCGTGTTCGTGATGTTGCGCTCCAGGTTGTAGAGCACGGCGCGCGTTGCCATGGACTGCTGACAACCAAGACAGACAACCCAGTGACCCCGATACTTCACCGTGTCTCGCAACCAGCGACTGGCACCGATGCGGTTCCACTGTTTGGTCAGATCGACGAGGTGGTGCTGTACGCGCAGGCCAAGCAGGCGCTGCAGGTCCGGGGTGTGTCGGCGTGACCACTCGTTGAAGAGGGTTCCGTAGTCGTGCTTGAAGGTAAGCAGGTGAATCCCGCTGTCCTGGTGAAGCTGCTTCTCGCCGATGAGGATGGGAACTGCGCAGGAGTCCAAGCCACCGCTGTACAGCACACTGAAGTCTCGGATCCGGGTGTATTCGTCCGTGCTCAGTGGCATGTGCGGATCTTACCGGGTATCCCACTGTCGATGCCCGCCCCCCGATGGAGGAGACGTAAAGAGGCACGTCCTCAGGAACTCGTCGCAGCAGCCCTGGAGATCTTTGCGGAGAAGGGCTTTGCAGGGACGCGCTTGAGCGACGTGGCAAAACGAGCCGGGGTCAGCAAGGCCACCGTGTACCTCTATTTCGACTCGAAGGAGGACCTGCTCCATGCGGCGGTGCGCGCGGTCGAACCCATCCTGGACTTCGGCGACGATCTCGCAGCGAGCCACGAGGGCGACACCCGCGAGCTGCTGAGCGTGCTGGTCACACGCTGGCTCGAAGAGTTCGAGAAGCGTGGTGTCGGCGGGGTGCCCAAGCTGATCATCGCCGAGGGAAGCAACTTCCCCGATCTGGCGCGCCTCTATCTCGACGTGGTCGTGGAGCGCGGCCGGAGGATCTTCACAGCCGTGCTTCAGCGTGGCATCGAGCGTGGCGAGGTGCGGTCCGACCTCGACGTGGAACAGGCCGTTCATGTCTTCATGGCGCCGGTGCACTACGCACAGGTGCACCGCCACGCCCTGGCGGATGTGGACGAAAAGGGCCCCCGACTGCACGACTGGCTGGCGGCCCACATCGAGCTCTTCTGGCGCGGAATCAAAGCCTAGACCACCCCCTGGCTCCCACAGATGCTATCGACCCGCATGCAGAGATTGCGTTGGGGCATCGTGGGCGTCGGACGCGCTGGTCGAGCCCGCGCAGCCGCTCTGCCCTGATCCCGAGGAGGCGCGAGAGCTGCTGGGCTCCGGGAGGCTCCACGTCGAACACATCGAGCTGCTCACCCCTACGGCTCGGGCCCTGCGCGGTCTGAGCGGCGTGATCGGCGCGAAAATGGCCTTCGAGGGCCCCCCTCGCGACAGCTGGTCGCGCTACCACGCCAACATCGCCCGCCTTCACCGGGTGCTGGACGCCCTGGGATCCCCACTGGCCATCGAGCCCGACCGGTTGGTGTACGAGCGCTTCAACTGCGCCCTGGACTTTCGTGACGGACCCGAGCGTCGAACCCATTTCGTGATCGAGACCGAGACCGAGACCATCGAGCAGAAAGACCGGTTGATCCTAAGGAGTGGCCGGCCAGTCGAGCTCCCTCCGAGCCCCGGACTCTTCCTCCAGGACCAGCTCTCAGCGAGCGCCTCCTTCCTGGATCGTTCCCCTTCCTACGTCCCCGAAGAAAGAGTCGTGGAAGCTCTGGGCATCGCGAGTGACCTCTCAGGCCGGTCTAGCCGGTATCGTTGAAGTCCTGACCGGAGGAATACGATGACTCAAAACGAGTGTATTCACTTCGTCGATGTGCTCTATGGGGAGCTGGAGGCCGAAGTGGTGTCGGATGCTCGGTCTCGACTGAGGCTGATGGGACGACACGCCATGCGCGAGGTTCTCGATGCCCTCTGGTTTGACAACCTTCGGGTTGCCCTGGAGGAGGAGGGAGGCTTCGACAACACCAAACCTGTCGAAGACTGGTTCTACGAGGTCAAGCTCCCACACACCCTGCCGCCCGATCTCCTCTCACAGCTGGATCTCAGCCAGCGCTGAGCGAGCGCGCTGCCTTCCGAGCAGCATCCTGTGCACGGGCCTGGTTCTGCAGCCACTCGGTGTGCGCCTCGGGGCCTACCCGGTTGGCGATGCCCAACACCGCCACGAAGGGGATCTCCGCCTTGTGGCACGCCAGCCCGACGCCATAGGCCTCCATGTGCTCCACCTGCCAGCCATCGGAGAGGCGACTCATGAGTACCGGGTCGGTGGTGATGGCGTTGACCGTGAGCACATCGGCCCGGGGTAGATCGAGCCGATCCAGGAGGAGTCGATCGCTCTCCACGGGCCGAGGAGGGCGGGGAACGTAGCCCATGCCCATCACCGCGACGGAAGGGCTGAGGCCGATCCGTCGAGAGGCCACGGCGCTACCGACCTCGGGAAGGATCTCGTAGGCCCCCGCTGTGCCCACGAAGCAGACAGCCGACGGGTGAAGCCTCTCCAACAAGGTGGCCATCCGTATTGCGGCCACCACCGGGCCAACGCCCAGGGGCTCGCCGGGAAGGTCACCCAACTCCGAGCGGATCGCGCTGACGAAGAGCATCACAGGATCACCGTTCCGATGATGAGAAGCACGTAGAGCCCTGCCCCAACACCATAGAGCGAAAGGGGAATGGCTCCCCCCACACAGGCATTGCGAGCGCGCTGCAGCTGGCCCGCCGCGTAGCCTGCAAGCTCGTCACCGCTCATCAACAGCGGGTCGGCTGCGAGCGCTGCGGCAACGAGGAGCCTCATAGTGCGGACAGTACCGTGGTTGCGGCCGCTCGTGCCTCCTCCCGCTGCCCGTCGAAGTCCCCCAGATCCCACAAGCGGGCCCCGCTTCGAGGGGTGCGAACGACGGGTCGGTCGCCCAGCGTGTTCACGGGCTGGGTCTTGCCGCTGCTCTCCACCAGGTGAACGACGGTTCGAACCTCTCCACGCCAGGCCTCCCAGGCCTCGTGGGCCGTACGGTCCACGAAGGCCCCGTCAGAGCAGGGCATGCCGTCCAGGAACACTGGGGCGAAGAGCCGCGGAATGGCCATCGAGGCGGCGACGGCCTCCGGAAGCGGCCCCGCGGTGATCAGTCGGTGGCTTCCGTCAGCGGTCATCACGCCCACACCGAAGGGGCGGGGCAGCTCCCCGAAGGTGGCGGGGAGCAGGCCTCGCAACCGCTCAATGACCCGGTCCATCGTGAACAGCCCACGCCAGACTCGGGCGTGAAACCCACAGGAAGCCAGCGGTCTCTCCCTGCTGAGCTCTGCAGCGACCTGCTCGGCATCGAGACCCGAACACCAGAGCGATCCGGCGAGAGCCCCCGAGCTGGTCCCGACAACGCCGCCCACGGGAAGGCCCACCTCCTCGACCGCCTGAAGGAAACCGGCTTGCCGCGCGAAGGCCAGGAACCCGCTGCTGAGCACCAGGTCGAAAGCTGGCCGCTCCTGGTTCGCCGCGGGGTCCACCGCGCCGGTGTAACCTGCGACCCTTCTTCCGGACGCTCATGGATTTCGGCATTCTCTCGTTGCTCCCCGCGCTCCTGGCCGTGGTGCTGGCGCTGACCACGCGCAACGTGGTGCTCTCGCTCTTCAGCGCAGTCTGGGTAGGCACCACGCTCCTGGCGTCCTGGAATCCTCTCGCCGGGCTCTACAACGCCGTCGACCCCTTCCTGCTCGATGCCATCGCCGACAGGGATCACATGAAGGTGACCCTGTTCTCGCTCTTCGTGGGCGCCGCCGTGGGCATCATGGCCGCCGGCGGCGGAACCTCCGCGCTGGTCGGTGTCTTCACGCGCTTCGCGAAGACCCGACGCAGCGGCATGGTCACCACCTGGCTCTCGGGGATGGTGGTCTTCTTCGACGACTACGCCAACTGCCTCATCGTCGGGGCCTCCATGCGGCCTCTCTGCGACCGCCTGAAGATCAGCCGCGAGAAGCTGGCCTACATCGTGGACAGCACCGCGGCTCCCATCGCCAGCATCGCGCTGGTCTCCACCTGGATCGGCTACGAGGTGGGCCTGATGGACGAGGGCCTGAAGGCCGCAGGCCAGACCCGCGATGCCTACGGCTTCTTCGTCGAGGGAATCGGCTACCGCTTCTACAGCATCTTCAGCATCGTCTTCGTTGGGGCTGTGGCCCTGCTGGGCCGCGACTTCGGCCCCATGCTGAAGGCCGAGCAGAGGCCTCCCATCAGCACAGAAGCGTCCGCAAACCAGGAGGACGAAGCGCCGCAGCGTGCTCTCTTGGCCATCCTCCCCATCACGACGCTCCTGATCGTGACCGGTGCGGTGCTGTGGATGGACGGCAGCGCGGCAGCCGAACCGGGGGCCCGGGTCTTCGAGATCATCGGCAGCGCCGACGGCTACGACGCCATGCTCAAGGGCAGCCTGGCCGCGGTCGTGGTCGCCATCCTCACCAGCGTGGGCACTGGCGTACTGACGCTGCAGGCCAGCATCGCAGCCTTGATCAAGGGCATGATCACGCTCTTCGAGGCCCTGGTCATACTCTTCCTGGCATGGTCCCTGGGTGCGGTGATGGGAGAGCTCCACGCCGCGGACTACCTGGTGAACAACCTGAGGAGCTTGTTGGACCCGAGGCTGCTCCCGACCCTCGTCTTCCTGGTCAGCGCGGCCACCGCCTTCGCCACCGGCACCAGCTTCGGAACGATGGCCATCGTCATGCCCATCGTGATTCCCCTGAGCTTCGAGCTCGGCACCGACCCGGTCATCCCCCTGGCCGCGAGCGGCGCGGTCCTGAGCGGCGCCTGCTGGGGCGACCACTGCAGCCCGATCTCCGACACCACGGTGCTCAGCTCCGTCGGCACCGACTGCGAGCTCTCGGCTCACGTGAAGACCCAGCTGCCCTATGCGGCTCTGGTCGGCCTCATCAGCATCGTGGTCGGCACCCTCCCCATCGGCTTCGGCGTTCCTCTGGCCATCGTGCTGCCCCTGGGCGCGGTCTGCTGCGTCGCCAGCCTGTGGCTTCTGGGCAGCAAGCCCGTCCTCCAGGCAGCAAACCGGGCTGCTGTGGAGCAGCCCGAAGCCAACCCGCCTGCCTAGTTCGGGTTCTCCACGGCGTTGCTGTCGAGGCCCCAGTCGCTCGGCCCCGCGAACTTGGGTGTGGTCGACGAGCTCCCGCTCGAGCGCACGCGGAGGAAGCGCTCAGCCCAGCGACGGAGGGACTCCGGAAAACGCCAGCCCCACTGCCCGTCCCGTCGTTCGCGAGCCATCGTCATCCAGTGCAGGTACAGCGGGTGCTCCTCGACAGGATTTCCTTCGTGCGGGCCGTCCACGAAGATGATGGGCCCGTCGGGCTTCGGCTGGATGTACGGGTTGTCCGGTGGCCGCCCCAGGGCATCAGCCCAGTCCAGCATCCCGAGCAGGTCGGGGGGCGCGCCGTGACGGCGAAGCATCTCGATGAAGGACTCGCCGCAGGCCTGGGCATCGTCCGTCGCGCGGTGCGCGTTGTCCAGGCCGATGCCCAGGCGCTTGCACACGTCTCCCAGCTTGTGGCTTCCTGCGTCCGGGTAGAGCTTCCGTGACAGCGGCAGGGTGTCCACCTCGGCCACCGGATCGGCCCACTCCAGACCACAGCGGCTGAACTCCGCGCGCAGCATGTTGCGGTCGAAGGAGAGGTTGTGGGCCACCAGGATGCCCCTCTGCAGGAGTGCCTTCACCTCCTGAGCACGCGTGTGGAAGAGCGGAGCATCCGACACGGCGTCGTCATCGATGCCCGTGATCTGAACCACCTTCGCCGGGATGGGGCGTTCGGGGTTGAAGAGCCACCCCTGACGTTCGCTTCCCTGCACCCGGCCATCGGGCCCGACGTGCAGAATCACCGCCGCGAACTCGATGATGCGGTCTTCGTCGGTGAAGGGGTGAAGACCCGTGGCCTCCACGTCAAAGGCCACCACGGGCACGGTGCGCCAATCCATAGGGGACCGACTAACCGGCGATGGCCTTCAGGCCAGATCGATCCCCAACTCGGCGAGCCGGGCCTTCAGGGCGGGAAGATCGTCGCGAGCCACCAGGCACTGGGTCTCCGTCACCTTTCGCTCGAGCAGCGGTCCAGCCACCCGGTCGCGACGCAGAGCGGCGGCGGCGGGCTCTGGCAGGTGCACGACCAGAGCCTCCTCGGTGTGAACGGGATCCAGACCGTGGGCGGCCAGGACACTGGCCTCGAGCTCCGCCGGAAGCTGTCGCTCGACATGCATTCGGCGCAGGGTCTCGAGGACCGCCCCAGCATCCGACGTCCGGCGAGGAACAAGGCGATACCGCCACGAGTCCCCGACACGGCCGATCGGCTCGGCGACATGCCGTAGAGCGGCGCGAACGGTCAAGGCGTCCTGGCCGACCCGCACCACGATGTCCGAGCCATCCATGGACCACCTCGCCGCGAGCGGGCCATCTCGTCCGTAGTCGATGATGCGGCAGCGCGGTGGCTCCTCGCCCTCGACCCTCTGAAGGCGTCCGTCGGGAAGCTCCAGCACAGAGACACCGGTGAGCAGGACGATTCGCTCGGCGGACCGTGACCACTCCGCCACGCTGGAAAGGACCGATGAGGGCACACCCGTCCTCGAGAAGCGGGCCAGAAAGGCCTCGGGAGTGGTGTGTCCGACTGCGAGGTCGGCTGCGATTCCTTCCCGCGAGAGCCGGTGGCGGTGGGCGCGATCACCCCCCTGATAGGGAGCCAGCCGGCAGAGGCGCCCGTAATCGATGAGGGGGATCTCGCCCTGTCCCACCACGATGTCGAGGTCCGGGGTGAGCAGGAAGCCCTGCGGGAGCTCCTCCGAGCTGCGCTCGAGGCGGCGGACAGCGATCAGTCCCTCCGGCCCGTAGGCCCCATCGACGACCTGCATTCGGTGCAGAGCATCCGCAGCAACCATCAGGCCTCGCGCAGACAGGAGACCGGCCCGCTCAGTGATCAACGCACACAGACTGCCCAGATCGAGCCAGTCCCTGCCCACCGCCCGCAACAGCAGGCGAGCGGCTGTGGCCGTCTCGTCGCTCAGAACCGCAGCCGGATCGACCAGGCGGCGGGGGTGTGCCTCCGGAAAGCCGCAGAGGCGCTCCCCGGCCGGCCGCACCATGCCCGTGGCCCAGGCATGGCGTAGAGCGAGATCCCAGCGACCCAGCTCGCCCAGTCCCTCGAGCAGGCGGACCTGCTCGTCCTTCCGCAACACACCATCCTTGGTCAGCCTGCGGGGGTTGCGCTCCACCTCCGCCGCGATGACCACGGCATCCCACAGGGAGCGGCTCGGCGGCGAGGCAGCTTCGTGCTCCAGCTCCGGCAGAGACTCCGAGAAGGGCTGACGCCCCCGGAGAGCCCGATTGAGGCGCGCGGAGGCCACATACCACTGCGGATCGATGCGGGAACCTCGGGTCGGGGGCGTGCGCGGGAGCAGGAAGCCATGCCGCCACAGAAGACCGCCATTCTGCTCCAGGCGACTGGACCATCTCGAATCCACGGGCTCGCCGGCTCCCCCGTCCAGCAGAAGCGCGTCGAGAAGATCCCTCACCGACCCGGGGAGCGTCGCAGCCCGCTCCAGGGCATAGGGCTCCTCGTCCGCACGAGCGGGATCGACGAGCAGGTCGGCCTGCACGACGTCGGTGTAGGCCCGCAGTAGCGCCTCCGCTGCCATCAGTTGCCGGACTTGGTGGCCGTCCACTCTCCGCGAACGTCACAGACGATGTTGCCGTCGGTGTCCTCCAGGCCACCCCAACCAAAACCCTCGATCACGTTCTTCTCCCGGAAGGCGTCGTAGCGGGCCTGACCCCCGAACGCGATGTTCCAGAGCCCATGGTTGTCGGTGTATTCACCGGAGAAGGAGACCGCACCGCTGGGACTGACCACGCCCCAGAAGCGGTTCTCCTCACCCAGGCTGTCGATCGTCATGTAGATGGAGTCGGGCACACGTCCCCCCACCTCCATCGCGCCGTCGATGGGGAACTGTCCACCGCTGCTGAGCCCGGGCAGGCCACAGTACTCCTGGAAGAGGTTCTTGCCGAAGTCACCGGTCCAGTTGCCCAGGATGTTGGGGACCTCCCCATCCGGCCCGTCGACGTCTCCACACGCCGCGGACCCGTCGCCGGTCTCCCCAGAGTCATCGCCTCGGGTACAGGCCACCAGGAGGAGGAGAAAGAGAGGAATCAGGCGCTTCATGGGAAGTCCTTTCTGGGATGGATGACGAGCTCCACGCGGCGGTTGGCCTCGCGGCCCTCCGCTGTGGAGTTGTCCGCGATCGGGTTCCACTGACCCTGGCCCGCCGCTGTGAAGCGATGGGGGCTCACACCCCACTCCTGGGACAGGCTGATGCACACCGCGGCGGCGCGGGCCGTCGAGAGTTCCCAGTTGGTGGGGTATCGCTTCTTCAGCCGACCCTGGATGGGTGCATCGTCGGTGTGACCGATGACCATCACCGGCAGCTCGGGATGGAGGTTCAGCGCAGTGGCGCAGAGATCGAAGATCGGCTCCACCTCGGAGCGCAGCCGCACGCTTCCCGGCGCGAAGACCATGCCGCCAGGAACGACCAGGATCGCGAGCTGACCTTCGCGGCGCACCTCGACCTCGAAGCTGCTGTAGATCTGGACCAGCTCCGCGTAGATGTCGGGGACCACGTCATCCGCAGTGCAGGTAAGCAGCTGATCCCGCAAACGGGCGTTCTCCTGGCTGAGCGCAATGGCCTCGCGATCGAGCTTGTTCACAAGCTCGTCCTTGCGGTAGTGGGGAACGCAGCCAGCAGCAGTGGCCGCGATCCCGCCTAACAACAGCCTTCGGCGGTGCATCTCCTGACCAGTGTATCCAGACTGGACCCTAGTCCTGCGCAATGTCCCATTTCACACGCGCATGAGTCGCCGCAAAAGTCGCCCCGTCAGCGTGCACCGCGACACCCTCCTTCTCTCGAGCGTCGAGGAAGAGGACGAAGTCGAACTGCTGCTCTTCGCTGCCTCGGCTCATGGCCCACTGCTCCACGATGCCGTTGGCGGGCAGGGTTCGCCGGCCAGCCACCTCCTCCATCTCCCACTCGATCCCCACGTCCCGCAGGCTGCGCCACACCAACTCGGTGCAGACAAGCGCGTGGTTCGTGGCGAAGTCGAAGTCGAAGTCGTAGGGCTTGCCCAGCTCCGAGAAGGCGGCATCGATGGCCAGCAGGCGCTCCAGGGGCGAAAGCCGGGGGCGGAGCCCGGCCAGGTAGTCACCCGCTGCGTGCTCCAGGGTGTTCAGGACGACGCCCTCACTGATGGCCTCGATGACCCGGTAGAGGTGTCCATCCTCCCCGGCCAGATACTCGCCCCACCGCGCGCCGTGCCGGTCGGCCATGAAGTCGCCCAGGCTCCGACCCAGAAGGAACTCCTGCACTTCGGGGTCTTCGTTCAGGACGAGCAACTGCTCGGGTTCACCGATGTACAGGATCGCGTGGGGCCAGAACCCGGGCAGCCCGACGTTGCTCAGGTACCAGTTCTTCCGACTCACGAGCACGTCGCCCGGCCGGAGATCCTGCGCAGCGTGCTCGACCTGCTCGTCCGTGATGAGGTAGCTCCCGATGCGTCGGGTCTTGGTGTCGCCGAACCACTCGGCCACGCCTTTCTGGGTGGGGTACCAGGTGCGGCGGACGACCCGCTTAAGCGGCTGCAGATCCCCGCTCACGGTCAACGAGGCGCGATCGACCAGCCCGAGATCTTCGATGGCACGACGATGGGCCAAGGCGCTGTCCCACAACCAACCCGCACCCGAAGCCCTCGCTTCGGAGCGCCCATGCAGCGGCCCACCCAGGAACTTCATGTAGCCCTCGCCAGCGATCACACGGTTCTGATCACGAACGCCCAGGACCTCCTCTCGGAACACCGAGAGGCTGTTCTCCCCAAGCCCCAGTTCCGGGTGGGGTGCGTCCAGGAACTTGTGGGCATCGGCGTTGTTCAGCACCAGGCGCGTGAAGCGAGCCCCCTTCTCCATCAGGGCCAACTCGCTGCTGTTCGACAGGAGGAAGCTGCGCAGGTGATAGCTGCGCTCGGCGCGGCTGGGATCGAAGCGGTACCAGTCCTCGTAGAAGACGCGGATGCCCTCCAGGACGAAGCCCGCGTCATAGACGATGCGCCACGCGCTGAGCAGAAGGCGCTCCTCGTCGGGGCTGAGCACCCGGTCCTCGGCGAACATGGGATGGCCCTCCATGCGCGCCAGCAACGCATCGAGCGTGGCGTTCTGGTCCTGGTAGGAGCGAGCGTCCAGCGCAAAGGCCTCCTCGAAGTCATCACGGGCCAACTGCGTGAGTTGAGCCGGCTGTTGTGCCCAGTGGACCCACAGCCGCAGGCCCGACGCGATGAGCGTCAACACGATGACGATCTGCAGACGAACCAGGAGACGCCGGCCACCGGGCGTTTCCTGGTGCATGCGCCCCAACAGCCAACGTCCAATCACGATGAGCACCAGAGCGAGCACGCAGCCGCTCAGGACCCCGCTGATCATCTCGGGCAGCCACCGAACACCCTGGTCGGCGGCGTAGAAGCCCAGCACTCCCCCCAGGCTGAAGGGGAACAGGAAGACGCCCAGGTAGTAAAGCGCTGCTCCCAGCTTCTTCAGAAAACGCTCAGAGCCTTCTTTCAAGACGACCTCCCATCACTCGATGTCTCGCTGGGCCACCCAGCCCTCGTCGGTCCACTGGAGCAGGGTCGGAGAAACCACGTAGGGTCCGACCTCGTAGATCCGACGAGCGTGCCTCTCCATGCGGCGCAGCACTCTGCCTTTCTCGCTGAAGGTGAAGAAGACCACGTCTCGGGTCGGTGCCACGACCTTGATGGGGGAAGCGGCGCTCTCCTGCAGCTCCCTCCACAGGCCCTCCCGGGCCAGCAGACTGGCTTCGTAGGTTCCCCCGGCGACCAGTCCATAGACCGGGCCCTGCCCCACGATGTCGATCTCCAGGCGACCCAGGTTCTCGAGGGCCGTTGCGCGCAGAGCAGCGTGCGTCATGCCCAGCTCGTCCAGGTCTCTCATGGAGAGGAACTGCACCCGGTCGGGCAGGTCCAGGGCGTAGAAGACCAGGTAGTCGCCGGCGAGCGGATCGTAGAGAGGCTCCTCCAAGGAGGACACCGCCTCCAGGAAGGCCTTGCTGCGCACCACCGGCATGAGCTGCTCCGTCTGGACCCACGCAGCCTCGCCCGGTGGGGCGAGGATGACAGCGACCCAGGAGGCGAGCTGCGCCTCACGCTCCTGCGGCTCCTCCTGCCAGCTGGCCCAGAGGCTGTCCAGGTAGAGCACGGTCTCCCCGCCATCGGCGCAGCTCATGCTGAGGGCGCGGGTCTCGAAGGCGATCACCGAACAGGCCTCTGAGGCTTGCTCCAGCTCGGTCGCAACCAGTTCCGTGAACTCCTCCTCAGAGATCTCCAGCCCCGTCCACTCGGAGCTCAGCAACAGGGAGAGGAGCAACACTCGGGAAGTGTAAGCTCGACAGCGGATGTTGCTCTTCCCTCTGGCCATCGTCAGCGCCGCAGAGAACGCCTCGGTGGTGGTCCAGGGCGAGTGGACCCTTCTCGGTCCGGTGACGGGCCTCACGACCGGGCTGATGGCCGAGTTGGCGCTGGGCCAGGACGTGCCCAACCCCGATGTCATGACAACGCTGGGCCTGGGACCGGACCAACAGGCGCAGGTACTTCGTGCCCGCGAGGTGCTGGCGGGTGCCGAGGACGATCCCCAGGTCGCACAGCTGAGGACGGAGCTCGAGACGCTTCGAGACGCGACGGTCAGCATCACGGGCAGCTCGATGGTCCTGCGCTTCGGCGGAGAGGAGACCGAGCTGCTCTACTCCATCATCCGAGACAGCTCGTCCGAGCTCCAGGTGATGACCGTCGATCAGGGTGGCAGCGAACTCATCACCTTCACGATGTTGACCCCCGACCTGCTCCTGATGCTCGAAGCGGACCAGCAGGTGCCCTTGTTGCTGGCACGCCGGCCCGCGGGCGGAGGGACTTAGCTCAGGCCCTCGATGAGCAGGGCGAGCAGGCCCTGAGGATTGTCGACGTGCATCCAGTGGCCAGCGTCCAGGGTGAGCAGGCGCACGGGGGACCAGGGAGGGAGCTCCTCGAAGCGACTGATCAGCTCGGGAGTCCAGCGTTCACTCCGGCTGGCGCGCACGAAGGTGACCGGCGACCGCGTGCTCTCGATCAGAGGCCAGAAGTCCGTCTCCCCGTAGCTCTCCAACATCTCCTCGATGCGGTCCAGGTCGATGCGCCAGACCAGGCCCTCGGGTGTGGACCGCAGGTTCGTCATCATCCAGCTTTCCATGCTCTCGCTGAGCTCGAGGTGCTCGCGCAGCAGCTCACGGCGCTGAAGCGGAACCGGTACCCGCCGGAGCGCTCCAAGAAGATCGTCCAGCCAGGGGGAGGCTGCCATCGGTCCCGGCACGGCGTCCAGCACCCAGACCTCCGGCACGCCCAGATCCCGCAGTGCCGCCAGCGCGACCTTTCCACCAAAGCTGTGGCCCAGGATGAGCTCCGGCTCGAGCTCGGCCAGGTCTTCGGCGCAGGCCGCCAGATCGTGCGGACCAGCGAAGCCCTGCGAGTCCCCGTGGTTGCGAAGGTCCACGCTGACGAAGTGCCACTCGGGGAGCGCGGCAGCGAGCCTCCTGGCGATGCTGCGCCAGTTCCGGCCGCTTCCCATGATGCCGTGGACGATGACCGCGCGACGAGGGCCATCACCGAGTGTGGTCGAGGCGAGGCTCATGGCTCCAGCGAGATCTCGGACACCACGGCATCGAAGTCGAGATCCAGCATCAACTCGTCGAAGGTCGGACAGAGTGTCGCGCTCGCCCCCGTCGCCGGCGTGATCGTGGGGCCCCCGTCGCACCCCTGCTGGTGCACGTCGACCTCGTTGCCGTGCAGGTCCAGGTTCTGGAAGCTGGCCGTACACGCGTGCAGGAAGAGACCAGCCCTCCCGTCGTGCAGTTCGACCTCTCCGAGCGCGAGGCCATCGCAGTCACGCGCAAACAGGGCGTGCCCATGGACGGATGAGGAGCCGATCAGAACGCCTTCGCTTCCCTCCAGTTGGCTGTCGTTGAGCACCACGGAGCCCGACCCCACCACCACGACGCCCCCCAGCCGCGACCCCTCCGCAACCAGGCCTTCGGCCTCCACGGTGTTGGGGCCATGGCTCTCGCCGTCGATGAAAACACCCATGCCGCCTCCTGCGCCCTTGTCCTCGGCGACATCGCCCAGCCAGAGGCCGGCCAGCGAGGCGGTGCAGCCCTGGAGCACCAGGCCAGCGAAGCGCACATCGGACACCTCGATCTCCACGGCCTCCAGCGTGCCGCCACTGCTGCACGCCAGGCCAGGGCCCTCCACCGACGAGAAGCGGACCCCCGTCAAGCCGAGCAGACCCTCGTGCTGGACGAGGGCGCCGAAGGCTGTGCTGGCGCCGGTGGACCGGTAGACCCCCGTGATGTCCGCGTCCTCCAGCAGCACCTGGGAGCCCTCCCCATCGACGAGCACCCCAAGCCCTCCTGCGGTGTCCACCCGAAGCCCGAAGCCCTCGATGCTGCCGCCTTCGGTGGCGAAGAGGGCGTAGCCGTTGTCGAAGCTGTCGTTGAGCCAGGCCCCCTCGATGTGCACCCCGTCGAGGACGACCGAGCCCTCACCGGTCGCGGCGACCGCCGAGGACGCCGTGCGGCCGATATCGACATCCGTGGCCGTCAGCGAGCCGCCTTCCTGGGCCAGCAGCGCAAGGCCGAACTCGTAGGAATCGGTGCTTCCGATGTCCTCCACCGTGCTGTTCCTCAGGCTGGCGCTGCCATTCACGCCCACGCCAAGAGCGATCTCCTGGCAGTCGCGGAGCAGGCTGTCCTGAAGGTCCAGCGAGCCTTCGGTCACGTCGACACAGTGACCCGTACCGAGAGACGCCGCTGCCCGGATCTCCTCCACGACCGCGCTGCCTTCGATGTGCCCACCGAAGACCGAGAGGCCAATCCCGTCCAGGTTGCGGACCTCGACGCCCTGGAGCACGACCTGCCCCTCCTCCCGGGCGTGGATCCCGGCCGAGATTCCCGTGAGGAGATCCACGTGCACGGCGTCGATGACCACCTCGTTCAACTCCGCGACCCCCGCCTCGCTGACCCAGACCCCCACTCCACCGCTGTCGGCCACCCGGACCCGGCTGGCGATCAGCCGGCCCTGGCGCACCGCCAGCCCGAAGCCGTAGGTCTCGCTCGCCAGGGCCATGGCGGTATTGGAGACGTCCACGTCCTCCATCACCAACAGCGCCTCCGAGCCGAAGACCTCCACACCGGAGCCCGGAACATCCACGATGACGCTGTTCCGGATGGTCACCGATGCCCGGGCAACGTAGAGACCGATCGGATGCTCCGCCTGCGGCGAGCTGCCCTCGATCCAGCAGCCGTCCAGCAGACCCGTGGTACCCGCCTCGAAGAGGACTACGACCGGACCGTTGTCGATCAGTGTGCAGTCGCGCAGCACCAGCTCACCGCCGTCCACCATGACCACCGCTCCCCCGAAGCTACCCACCACGGAGTGGGTGTTGGTGATCCGCAGTCCCTGCATGTCCACCAGGCCCGCGTCTTCGAGGTACACGCCGGCATCGATGGCGTTCTCGATGCTGAGTTCGCGCGCGTTGATGTTGGAGCCTTCGGTGGCGACGACGCCCCAGGCAACGTCGTAGACCGGATCCAGGACGGGGTCCAAGACAAGCACGCGCTCCAGCTCGGCGGTACCCCCCTCAGCCACCCAGAAGCCTACGTAGCCCGCGGCCACGAGGTCCACGTCGCGCAGCACAACGGTCTCGGCAAAGCTGAAGACACCCGCCTCGACGGCGCCGGTGATGGTCAGCTGCTCCAGGTGCGTGCCTGTCTGGTGGCCGTACACCCCGACCGTCTCTCCCTCCGCGTCCAACACCGTGAGTTCCTTGCAGCGACCGACGATGGCAACGGGGCTGGTCTGGTCGGTGCGGATGGTCCCCCGGTAGCTTCCGCTGGACAAGACCACCCGATCGCCACTGTCTGCAGCCTCCAGCGCATCCGTGATGTCCGCGAAGGGGTGTTCACGGCTACCGTCCTGCTCGCCGTCGGCCTTGGGGTCCACATAGAACTCGCCCTGACGGTCGCCGAAGGGGCCCACGCCACAGGCCTCCGGCACACACTGCTCGCCGTCGAGGATCTGGCCTTCCGGGCAGGCGGGCGCCTGGGGGCCCTCGCCGGTGTCCTCCGAGCCAGCGCATCCGAGCAGCGTTGCCAGCAGGATCAGCACAGGAGCACCCGGCAGATTCGGGAGTGTTCTTCCCACTCCGCCCACCCCGTGCTCTGGCCCCGCCCGTCCTCGCCCACGCGGGGGGGGCGGACGGGCGCGCAGCGGCGAGGACCGGGAAGGAGCACGTCCCAGGAGCCGGTGACGAGCTCCAGAAAGGCACGAAAGTCCTGCACCGCGCTCAACCCTCCCAGGCCCGGCCAGCCCTGAAAGTTCGTGAGGCCTTCTACCGCGCGCAGAAACAGCCCGGGCCCGTGCAGGTCCGCAACCGAGACCCGGCGCTCACCCTTCAGGAGCAACTCGCCACCCACGGAGCGGTAGCGGCGGATCGCGATCTCACCGGGCACCACCAGCTGCAGCTCGGGAGGAGGCAAGACCTGACCGACCGTCCCCAACTCGTTGGGCTCGGAGCGCCAGCCCCGACCCGGAAGGACGCGCCAGTCGCTCTCCCGGTTCATCTCCAGGATCAGGCTGGCGGGCCCGAGCGCCAGCAGTTGATCCGCGCTGACGACCCCCGCGGCCAGGCCCAACTCTCTGTCCCATGCGTCTGCACGACTCAGGAGGTCCATTCGGTCCCGGCTCCGCAGCGCGACCTTCGGGTGGTCCAGGCGCGCGACCATCCGGGCGCTCGCCAGGTCCAGGCCGAGAGCGCGGGCGACGTCCAGCCCCTGGGCCTCGCTCCGTGGCGGGTCCACGGCAAGCGCCCAGGGCAAGCGAAAGGGCGGCAAGACGATGGGCTCCTCCTCCGGCTCCTCGCTCGCAAGGGCCGCGGGCAGGGCGGCGACCAGCGCCTCCAGGTGCTCACGAGCCGCGATGAGCGGACCGTTGAGGCCGGTCTCGCGGGCCTCCGCAAGCAGCTTCTCCAGGGCAGCCCAGTGGTCTGTGGAGACCGGTTCAGACGCTGGAAGGCGCTCGACCTCCACGGCGGGTTCGGGGGGCACCGCCGGGCGGACCGAGGGCGGCGGGGCCTCCTGCAGGGCCTTTTTCAACTTCCGCACATTGCCCGTGCGCAGGGCTTGCGACATCAAGGCGTCCAGGTCGTCCGGAAGCTCACGCTGCTCCTGCACCGGTGGCGGAGCCGGAGCCGGGAGATCCGCGCCGCAGTAGAGGCAGGCCGCCCGATGGGCTGCATTCGGGCGACTACAGGAGGGGCAGGGACGGGTCTCGACCACGCTTCACGTTAGTCCACGAGCTCCTGGGCCCGAGCTACTGGCGCGGAGGAGGGTTGACCGGCCCGGCGCCTCCCTGGTCGGGGGGCGGTTCGTTCTTCGGAGGATCCTTCGGGATGTGAAAGAGACCTTCACCGGGCTCTCCCATGTCCCCTTTCTTCTCCAGCCTGGACACCCGTCCGGCCAGCTCGTCCACGGCATCCTGAAGGTCGTGCGCATCCAGCGTGGTGCGGCTGGGGTCGTAGCCGACCTCGTCGGCGGTGCCTCCGGGCTCGCGTGCCTCCAGGTCGATGACCTTGAGTTCGAGGGCACCCAGGCGCTCTTCCAGCGCACCGATCCGTTCGTTCAGACGGTCTTCCAGGTCCAGAAGGTCGTCCTCTTCCACCGAACTCCCCACCGGAGCCACCACGATGGGAGCGACTTCGGCCTCGTTCACCTCCGAGGCCGTCATGCAAGCAAGCAGTATGAGCATCCCTCAGTGTAACGAGCCAGGGTTGACGAACCGGGCTCGCGTAATACCAGCACGCCCGGCTTAGGTTCTACTCCGGAGGTGACCATGATCGAGGTAAGCGGGTTGACGCGCTACTACGGCTACAGCCCAGCCGTACTCGACGTCAACTTCAGCATCCAGAACAACCAGGTGGTGGGCTTTCTTGGCCTCAACGGGGCGGGCAAATCGACCACCCTGAAGATCCTGGCGGGGCTGCTGCTGCCGAGTGCGGGCAGTGTGTCCATCGACGGCGTGGACGTGGTGCAGGCCCCCGACTCCCTGCGCGCCTCCATCGGCTTCCTTCCCGAAGACGCCCCCCTCTACCGTGACATGCGTGTCCGGGACTTTGTCGTCTACTCCGGTCGCCTGAAGGGAATGAGCGCCGAGGAAGCCGAGGCCCGCGTAGACGAGGTCCTGGCCCACTGTGACATCGCCACCCATGCCCTGGAGGTGATCAGCACCCTCTCCCACGGCTACCGCAAGCGGGTGGGCATCGCCCAGGCGATCATCCACGCCCCGAAGCTGGTCATCCTGGACGAGCCCATCAGCGGTCTGGATCCCGTGCAGATTCGCGCGATTCGCGAGGTCATCGTTGGCCTGAAGCAGCACTGCACGGTGCTGATCAGCAGCCACATCCTGAGCGAGATCAGCCAGACCTGCGACCGCATCCTGGTGCTCAAGGACGGCCGCCTGGTCGCCGAGGGCACCGAAGACGAGCTCAGCGCTCGGCTGAGTGGAGGCGGACGGCTGGAGCTGGAGCTGCGTGGAGATTCCGACGCGATCGTGGCCTCTCTCGAGGCCTTCGAGCAGTGCACGAAGGTGCAGGTGAAGCGCAGCGACAAGGACATCGTCCATGTCCTCGTCCACCTCTCCACCGACGACCGCGAGGCCCTGGTCACCCACCTCGTCAAGGCGGGCATTGGCCTGCGACGGCTGGACGATGCCGAGGGCGAGCTCGAGGAGATCTTCCTGAACCTGATGGAGCGCGCATCATGAGCGGCCTTCTGCTGGTGGCCCGCCGAGAGCTGGGCGCCTACGTCAACAGCTACTCGGGATGGCTCATCGTCAGCCTTCTGCTGGTGGCCAACGGCCTGATGTTCAACGCCTTCGCCATGGGAAAGACCGCAAAGGTCAGCTCCGACGTGCTGGAGGACTTCTTCTACTACTCCTTCGGGATCGTCTGCATCGCTGCTGTGCTGCTGACCATGCGCCTGATCGCCGAGGAGCGCCAGACCGGCACCCTGGTCCTGGTGGACTCCAGCCCCCTCTCGGACTGGCAGGTCATCGGTGGAAAGTACCTGTCAGCGATGGGCTTCATCACCCTGATGACGGGCATCTCGCTGTACATGCCGGCGCTCATCTTCGTGAACGGCAAGGTGAGCTTCGGTCACATCGTCGCCGGCACCCTCGGGCTGCTCCTGGTGGGCAGCGCCACGACAGCGATCGGGACCTTCGCCAGCAGCCTCAGCCGATCTCAGGTTGTTGCCGCCATGATCGCCGGACTGCTGGTCTTCATGCTGCTGCTCGCCTGGCTGATGGGCCGGATCACAGACCCGCCGCTGGACGAGATCTGGGCTTACGTGAGCCTCTACGATCGCCACTTCCAGCCCTTCCAGCGAGGTCGCATCAACACCGAGGACGTCGTCTTCTACCTGTCGGTCACCTTCGTCTTCCTGCTGATGAGCACCCGCGTCATGAGCGCCCGGAGGTGGAGATGAGCAAGTCCCTGATCGCCTGGTTGGGTGGCATGACCTGCCTGCTGGCGGGCCAGCGCCTCTTCGAGGGCAACGACGGCTTGATGGGCTCCCTCACCGTGGGCGGCCTGGTCCTGCTGGCGCTTTCACTCTTCCTTCGCGCACAGCGGCGGAGCGGTGCTCGCGACGACAAGGCAGCGACGGCCCACATGAAAGCTGGCCTGCTCGGAGGGCTCGGAGCGCTCTCCGTGCTGCTCTATTTCCTCTCCATGGAGGTCGTGCCGGAGACCCTGGGCCTGACCGAGGAGGGCATCAAGCGCTGGAGCGTCTGCTTCGCAGCTCTGTGGCCCATCGCATGGTTGGCTTCAACGGTGCCGCTGGTCCTGATCGACATGGCCATCCAGGACAGCCCCCTCGCGGTGCAACCCATCCGCATCCGCCAGGCGCTTGACAACGGGCTGGTGGGTGCACTCGGCATCGCGCTGATCTTCCCCCTCAACTACCTGGCGCAGGAACACAACGAGCGCTGGGATCTGGCCTACTTCAAGACCACCGAGCCCGGAACCAGCACCCTGGCCCTGGTCGCGAACCTGACCGAGCCGGTGCACGTCCGCGTCTTCCAGCCCACCAGTTCGGACGTGACGCCGGAGTTGATGCCCTACTTCGAGTCGCTGGCCACACAGAACGAGCTGTTCACGGTGGAGCTGGTAGACCATGCCGCCGAGCCCCTGCTGACCAAGGAGCTCAAGGTCCGTGACAACGGCTACATCGCGCTCACCACACAGGACGGGTCCGAAGAGGCGGTCACCAAGACCTGGAAGGTCGGCAGTGATCTCGACACGGCCAAGCGCAACCTGAAGAAGCTCGACGAGGAGTGCCAGAAGCGCCTGTTGGACCTGGCGAAGGGCGACCGCATCGCCTACTTCACCGTCGGCCACGGCGAGCTGAACTGGAAGACCACGAGCGACCTTCCCGACGACAAGATCAGCGGCCTGAAGCAAGCGCTCCAGAACCTGAACTTCAAGGTGAAGGAACTGGGACTCGCTGAAGGACTGGGCAACGCCGTTCCCGACGATGCCACCGTCCTCTTCGTCCTCGGCCCCTCCGGGGACCTCATGGAGGGCGAGGTTCAAGCCCTGAAGGACTACATCGACCGCGGTGGTGCGATGGTCATCGCCGTGGAGCCCGACACCACCGGGCTCGACGCGGTGCTGGCCCACCTGGGCCTGAAGCAAGGCGAGGGCACCCTGGCCACGAAGGTTGCGCTGCTGCGCCGGACTGGGGACAAGACGGATCGCCTGAACCTGGTCACCAACCGCTACAGCAGCCACGAGAGCACCTCCACGCTCTCGACCTACAGCCGCCAGATGCCGCTCGTCCTTGTCGGCACGGGCTGGTTGGACGAGCTGAGCGACCATCGCGGCAAGGTCACCATGACGGTGCGGAGCCTGCCGGACAGCTTCGCCGACCTCAACGGCAACCTGGAGCTGGACGGTGACGAGACCGAGGAGATCCGGTCTGTGGCCGCAGCCGCAAGCGGTCCGGCCATCAGTCCAGACGCTGTGGACGGGGAAGGGGAGGCCCTGGAGTACCGAGCCATCGTGACAGCGGACGCCCAGATCTTCTCCGACCTGGCCATCGCCACCCAGTTCGACCCCTCCTTCCCACCCCCGAACGCCCAGTACGTGCTGGACGGCGTCAACTGGGTCATCGGCGAAGAAGAGCTCAGCGGCACGACCGAGTCCGAGGAAGACATCAAGATCGAGCACACCCAGGAAGACCAGGTCGTCTGGTTCTACAGCACCAGCGCCGGCATCCCGGTGCTGCTCCTGATGCTGGGGGTGATCCGTGTGAGACGGCGCCACAAGCGCGGAGGTGAGGCATGAGCCGCCAGGTTCTGATTCTGGGCGGCCTGCTCGGCCTGGCCCTGGTCTCCAGCTACCTGAGCTGGACCAGCGAAGAAGGCACCGATGCCGACGACACCATCGTGGTGTTGGACGGCAAAGCCGAAGATCTCGCCAGTGTGGTGTACACCGCCGAGAAGCTCACGGTGGCGCTGGAGGTGCTCGGAGACGAGCGCGGAAGCTACGTGTGGGTGACCACGACCGAACAGAAGCGCAAGGCTGCACCCAAGAAGAGCCACGACGACGATCTGGAGGAGCCGGAGATGGAGCCCGGGCATCCCACCGAAGCTCCCACCGAAGCTCCCACCGAAGAGCCACCCGCCGAGGGCGAGGGCTCCCCCGATGAAGCCACAGAGACCCCGGAGGAGCCCGAGGAAGCGGTGCCCGAGGAGCCCGAGTACGAGGACAAGGTCCTCTCCTTCAAGGCCGGCACCAGCGGTGATGACCTGCTCGAGACCCTGGCCCCCTTCGTCGCCGAACGCCTCCTGCCCGGTATCGGTCCGGACCGCTACGAGGACTACGGGCTGACCGAGCCGGTGGCCACCCTGGTCGTCACGAGGGATGGCAAGGACCCCAAGACCTACCAGGTGGGCGGCGAGGCCTACGGAACCCGAGACCTGTACATGCTCGACGAGAGCGGGCAGGTCTACCTGATCGACAAGAACCTCCTGCGTCCGCTGAAGTACGCACCCAGCCGCATGCCCGACCGTGAGCTGCTGGGGGTGGAGATGGGCGACGTCACGACCCTGCGCATCCAGAGCCCCAGCGCCGGCGTGCGGGAGCTGGAACACCGCAACCGCGCCGACCCCAAGAACAGCTTCTTCGCAGCCGCAGGGGCCGAGGAGCAGGACGAGGTGGTGAGGACCTGGCTCGACAAGGCCCTGGCCCTCAAGAGTGCCGGCTACGTGCAGCCCGACCAGCAGCCCACGGATCTCCAGACCGCCTTCGAGTTGACCCTGACGACCGCGGACGGCCCGACCACCCTGGTCGTCAGCAGCGGCACGAACACCGATGGCGAGAACACCTGGTACGCCAGCAGCGAACACACCCGCGACAACCTGGTGGAGCTGCACAGCGCGCAGGCGAGCGAAGCGAGCATCGATCTCGATGCGGTCTTCGATGCCGAGGAAGAACCACCCGAGGATGAGGCTCTTCCCCAAGACGACGAGTAGCTCTCTGTCGAGAGAT
>PVBE012094892.1_pt1 | contig 41100 bp, 42 predicted proteins | sample 1631181 | NCBI WGS metagenome assembly PVBE01 (sample SAMN08397723, study PRJNA350692) | Marine metagenome, whole genome shotgun sequencing project. | isolation source: water | place: Pacific Ocean | collected 2012-04 | reverse complement strand
CGAGCGGAACGTGGGGTCTTCCTCGATCAGCTTGCCAAGCGCCTGACCCATCTTGTCCTGATCCCCCTTGCTCTTGGCCTCGATCGCGATCGAGACGACGGGTTCAGGGAACGTGATCTCATCCAGCAACACCGCGTCGTTCTTGTCCGTCAGAGTGTCGCCCGTGAAGGTGTCCTTCGGTCCGACGATGGCCGCGATGCCGCCGGCGTAGACCGCCTCAACGTCCTCGCGTTCGTCGGCGTGCATGCGCAGCAGGCGGCCGACGCGCTCAGTCTTCCCGCGAGAACTGTTGAATACGGAGTCGCCCGTCTTCAGCACGCCGGAGTACACCCGCACCCAACCCAAGCGACCCACGTAGGGGTCGGTCACAATCTTGAAGCAGAGACCTGTCAGCGCTTCACCATCGCGCGGCGGCCGTTCCACCATCTCTTCGGAGTCCAGCCGTCGACCCTCCACAGGAGGAACGTCGCCGGGAGCCGGCAGATAGTCCACCACCGCATCCAGCAACCGCTGCACGCCCACGTTCTTCAACGCACTGCCACAAAGAACCGGCGTGAACTCCACCGCGATCGTGCCACGACGCACAGCCTTGTCGATCTCGTCCTCAGAGAGGGGGTGCCCCTCGAGATAGGAGATCATCACCTGTTCGTCATGCTCGGCGATGCGCTCGATCATCGTCTCGCGCCAGCGGGTGGCGTCGTCTTGGAAGGCGTCGGGGATATCCCCCTCCACCGGCGGCTCATCGCGGTCGCCGCTGAAGAACCAGGCGCGCATGCGGATCAGGTCGATCACGCCTTGAAACTTGCCCTCAGAGCCCATGGGAATCTGAATCGGAACCGGGAGAAAGTCCAAGCGGTCGCGGATCATTTCCATCGTGCGCCAGTAGTCCGCGCCAATGCGATCCATTTTGTTGACGAAGCAGAGCCGCGGCACGTCGTATTTGTCGGCCTGCCGCCAGACCGTCTCCGACTGCGGCTCCACCCCGGCGACCGCATCGAAGACGACGACGCCGCCATCGAGCACCCGCAGGCTGCGCTCCACCTCGACCGTAAAGTCGACGTGTCCCGGTGTATCGATAATGTTGATCCGATGGTCCGACCAGTCGACCGTCGTCGCGGCGGCGGCAATCGTGATCCCGCGCTCTCGCTCCTGGTCCATGAAGTCCATGACGGCGGTGCCTTCGTGCACCTCGCCCAGCTTGTAGGTGCGACCAGCGTAGTAGAGGACGCGCTCGGTCACGGTGGTCTTACCCGCATCAATGTGGGCAATGATTCCGATGTTCCGAACGGCGTCGATCGCGATGTCGCGGGGCATAGGGTTCCCCGTGTTGCCTCTCCCGGGCAGTGCCCGAATCTCTCGCGGGTAGTGCCCGCATCTCTCCCGGGCTACGCCCGAGGAGGAAACGTGCACCGGTGGTGCACGTTTCCTTGTATTGCTCTTACCAGCGGTAGTGGGCGAACGCGCGGTTCGCTTCCGCCATGCGGTGCGTGTCCTCACGCCGCTTCACGGCGGTGCCACTGTTGTTAAACGCGTCCAAAATCTCTTCCGCCAAGCGTTGCGACATCGCCTTGCCACGCCGCGCCCGCGCCGCGGTCACCAACCAGCGCACCGCCAGCGAATTGCGGCGATCCGCTCGAATCTCCACCGGCACCTGATAGGTCGCTCCACCCACGCGTCGGGGCTTGACTTCCATCTGTGGGGTGATATTGCGCAGGGCCTGTTGGAAGGCCTCCAGGGGGTCCTGGCGCAGGCGCTCCTCCACAACGGTGAAGGCGTCGTACATGATCCGCTCCGCGGTCCCCTTCTTCCCAGCCTGCATGATCTTGTTGATCGTCTGCTGGACCGGGATCGAATTGAACTTCGGATCGGGCGTGTGACGCCGGCGCTCGGGTCGATTCCGCCGTGGCATGAACTGTTCCCTCAGGCCTCTCGGCCACTCGCGTCCCTGGCTGCGACATCCGCCGCCCAGAGACGATTCAAAACACCATGATGATGCGGCGCGCGGCGCGTCCCGACTTAATTAGGAGGTCGCTGGCCCCGCAGTCTTCCGCGTGCCGTACTTGGAGCGACTCCGCCGCCGGTCCTGCACACCCTGGGCGTCCAGCGCTCCGCGCACCACGTGGTAGCGCACCCCGGGCAGATCCTTGACGCGACCGCCCCGGATCAAGACCACCGAGTGCTCCTGCAGCGTGTGCCCTTCGCCCGGGATGTAGGCCGTGACCTCAATCCCGTTTGTCAGACGCACGCGGCAGACCTTCCGCAGCGCCGAGTTCGGCTTCTTCGGTGTCACCGTACGTACCGCCGTGCAGACGCCGCGCTTCTGCGGCGATCCCGGCCCCTGGCGCGTTCGGCCCGTCAGCGAGTTGTGAATGAACCGCAGCGCGGGCGCCTTGGTCTTCTTCGTCACCGGCTTGCGGCCTTTGCGGACCAACTGATTAATCGTCGGCACGTATGTCGTCCCGTCTCGCTGAACTGGCACCCTAGGGAGGAGCCTCTGTTCGAATCAGGTCCAACGCGGGGGCGCTGAAGCACCTCACCGCCTGTCGGACACACAAGAAATGGCCAAAGCCGGTCGCTGAACCGTTCCGCACGCGGCGGTGGTCGTCAGACGCTGGCGGCTTCAACCAGAATACTGTCCACAACGAGCGGACAGAAGTGCAGCCTACGGATGCCGTAATCCGAGTGTCAAGCTCTTTGCCCCTGCTTAACAGACCGTGTGCACAGCGGCGGACTCTCAGCCCGCTCAGACACCCGCGTAGGAGTGCAGTCCGCTGATCCAGAGGTTGACCCCGAGATACGTGAACATCACCGCGACGAACCCCACGACGACGATCCAGGACCCCCGACTCTCCTTTAGCTGCCGCACCCCGCGGGTGTGCAGATACACCGCGAATATCAGGCCCGTCACCAGCGCCGCCGTCTCTTTCGGATCCCAACCCCAGTAGCGGCCCCAAGCATCATGGGCCCACCAGGCACCCAGCGCTACGCCGATCGCCAGCAAGGGAAAGCCGATCAAGACCGACTGATACGTCAGTTCATCGCACCGCGCCGCCGACGGCAACCAGCCGTGCTTGCGCCCTTTGTCCCCCTGGAAGAGGTGCATCACCGCCCCGCCGAATGCCACCGCCAGCACCGCGTACGACAGAATCATCAACGCCACATGGATCGTCAGCAGAGTTGGCGCTTGCAGGGCGGGCACCAGCGTCGTGTCGCCCTCACTGGGGAAGGCCAGCGCGCTCGCGAAGAGGGCGAAGGACACCGGCATGACGAACGCGCCCAGCAACCGCGACCCGTAGCGCAGCTCCGTCGCGACGTAGACCAGCGCGACCGCAAAGCCAAAGGCCATCGAATACTCGAAGAGATTGCTGAACGGGGGATGATCGAGCGCGATCGTCCGGAAAATCAACCCCAACCCGGCAAAGACGACGGTCGTCCAAGCTGAGAAGGTCGCCACGCCCCCCAGCGTCGTCGGTCGATGGCGGCGCGACTCCGTCACCGAGCCGGCCCCCGTCGCGGTCACGACCTGCAAGCCGGAGACGAACAGGGTGCTCCACCACGGCTGGCTGGCATAGAGCACGTAGACGCCCGCGGACACCCCCGCCGTCACCAACCCGCCCCAGAGGAAATACAGCGCCAGATCTTCCACCTAACCCCCCGTCCCCACCTTTGCCCCATCCTTCGAATCAGTCCGCGTCGCGTTCTGCGAGGCCTCACCGTCCGCGCTCGCCGTTTCGGCTGCCGCCGCGGCCTCGGCCGCTTCCTTGGCAAGCCGCTTCAGCACCGCCTTGCGGTTCGGCGCCGACGTGCCGCCGAAATGCAGCCGCCGGAACGACTCCGCCCAGGGCACCTGGCCCTGCTGCGCGGCCGTTTCCCGACCACCGCGCAGCCGCTTCAACCACTCCTCGCGCGAGGCCGGCTGTACCTGACTCGCGTGTCGACGCAGCGCGTCAACCTTCTTCTCGATCTGCGCGCTCACATCCACGAAATAGTCCGGCTCTCGTGTGCCCGCGAGGAGCACCGTGTTGGCCCGATGCGGGCGCAAACCCATCGCCGCGTGCTCCGGGAAATAGTGCGGATTCCTGGCCAGCGGGAAGACCGCATCCAGTGTCGCGACGCCCACGGTCCGGTGATCGCGATGATTAAAGCCGCGATACCCGTCCCAGGTAATCACCAGGTCGGGCTGCACTTCCCGAATCGTACGAACGAGCAAGCCGCGCAACTCCGGACCATCCTCCACGAATCCGTCCGGTACCCGCAGGAAGAGGCAGTGATTGACGCCGAGTTCGCGGGCCGCGGCTTCTTGCTCCGCCTCCCGCAGTGCCGCCAGATCATGCGAAGCCAGCGACTCGTCCTTGGTGCCTTTGTCGCCGCTCGTCACCAAACAGAATGTGACGGCCCAGCCCTCTTCCGCCAGTCCCGCCGCCGTGCCACCGCAGGTGAACTCAATGTCGTCGGGGTGCGCCATCACCACGAGCGCCCGTTTGGGTTGCGCGTCGTCTTCTTCCGGAGCCAGCTCCGCACGGTCGCGCGCGCCAGACTCCAGGGTCCCCGCCTTCGGGGCATATCTGGCGTCGTTCGTCACCTGTTTGTCCGTCGTATCCACCATGATGCCGACAGTGTACCCAACCACCGCGCTAGCGGGAGACGCTGTGGCGAGCACGCGTTCCACTCGCAGCCTCAGCCAGCCGTGCTCCCCGCCGCCATGCCGGACGCATGACGCTCCAACACATCCTCATAGACGACGACGATCTGTTCCGCCACCAGATCCCAACTGAAGCGCCGCACCGACTCCGGCGCCGCCGCCGCGAACCGCCCGCGCAACTCGTCGTTCTCCAGCAGCGTCTCCATTCGCTCCGCGAACGGTTCCGGGCAGCGCCAGGACACGAGGTAGCCCGTCTGCCCATCGCGCACGGTGTACTGCAAACCGCCGACGCGCGTCGCGATCACCGGCGTGCCGGAGGCCAACGCCTCCACCGCCACCAGCCCGAAGCTTTCGTAGTACGAGGGCACCACGCAAACGTCCGCCGCCTGGTAGTACAACGGCAACTGCTCGCGCGGCAGCGTGCCCACGAACTGCACCTGATCACCGATCCCCAGTTCCGATGCCAGCTCCACCAGGGCCGCCGTCGTCGACTGGTCCGCCTCCGGGTCGCCCCCCGCGACAAGGACCGTGATCGTCGTATCGAGATCCACGACGCCCGCCGCCCGGATCAGAATATCGACCCCCTTGAGTGGCTCCATCCGGCCGACGAACAGCACGATCGGCTCCGAACCGAGCCCCAACCCGGCACGCGCCGCCGCCTGATCCCCCGGGGAGAAGAGGTCCAGGTCGACACCGGGCGGCACCACATCGATGCACTCGCGGTCGGCGCCGTAGAGCTGTACAAGAAAATCCCGCTCATGCGGTGTCGCGCAGATCAGACGGTCCGCCTCCCGCACCACATCCCGCTCCCCTTCGATTCGCAACAGCGGTTCCTGCTCCGCCCGCCGCGCCCGGTTCTTCACCTCGCCCAAGGTGTGAAACATGGCCACGTGGGGGATCCGCCAGTGATTCGCCAGCTCCACACCACTCAGACCCGATAGCCAGTAATGCGAGTGAATCAGCTCATATTCACAGCTATCCGCGGCGGCGAAGGCCATGACTTCCGCGGTGAACGTAGATGTCCAGGCGTGGACCTCGATCGGGCTCAGGACCTCAAGCGGTCCAGCCTCAATGTGCACAACCCGAACATTGGGCGCCAACTCCACGATTCTCGGCAAGCCCGGCTGATCGGCCCGCGTGTAGATATCCACGGCGCAGCCGCCCATCCCCAGTTGCGCCGTCAGCTCCGCGATGTAGACATTCATCCCGCCAGCCTTCGATGTGCCCGGTCGGGCCAGCGGGGAGGTGTGCATACTGAGAAAAGCGAGTCGGCGCAGATGGTGCGACATGGGGTTAGCGGGTCAACACGAGGCGCGTCACCGGTGAGGCCTCCGCGCCAAGCTGAAACTTGTATTCCTCGCTGCCGCGCAGGAAGTTGACCGCCTCCAACCCAGAATCGATGGCTTCGCGCATGCAGAACACTTTCGAGGCAATCCCCACGGACAGGGCGCGGAAGTCGGGGTCATAGCCACTGTTGTAGAGCATCAGCTGCCCGCGACAGAGGAAACAGAGCACGGTGGCCACCCGCTTGCCGTCCAGCAGCAGGAAGTACATCTGCAGATGCTGCCCCGGCGCCAGCCGCTCGACCACCGCGTGGAAGAACGTCGCCATCTGCTCGGTCATGAACTCTGCCTTGTCGCCGCGGGACGTGGTCATCATCCGCAGGAAATCAGGCAATCGTTCCCGGACCAGCTCCGGATCCGACACGACTTCGAGCTCAACAACTGCCTTCCCAGATCGCAGATTGCGCAGCTTCCGCCGCACCTCATGCCGGTACTTGCGCCGCAAGCCCGTCACGTATGACTCCCAATCGCCCGGGACCGACACCACCGGACAGATCGCCTCTTCTTCCCGCTCCACCGTCCAGCCGCGCTGTGCGGCACGCTCCGGCAGCAAGGCGAGCGTTGACGAGCTCTCCGCGAGGCCCCGCAAATCCGCTCGCGGCGCCGCCAACGTGTCCAGTCGATCCAACAGCGCTTCGACCACCGCCTCTTCCTGTCCCGGCGCCGCCAGTACGTCCATGTAGTCGCAGATCTCGAAGTCGCCCAGCAGCTTCACCACACCCTCGTGGCGTTGCAACGGCAGCACGCCAATCAGCGAGTCGTTCTGGCGCACCGCGCTCAGGTCTAACTCTCGGCCCCCGCCGAACACATCCCACCAAGCAGAAAGAAACTCCGATGTCACGAACGGCCCGGCGGCCGGTCCCGCTTCGTCGTACAGCATCCCCCAATCCCCGTTTAGGCTCTCCCAAGCCGCCGATTCCACACGCACGCTCATTCGGGCATTCCTAGGGCCGGCATCTAGGTTCGACCCGGGCTGACAAGCGCCAAGAACTCACCGCGGGTATCGGGTTGGGTCTGGAAGGTGCCGCGCATGGCGGACGTCACCATCCGGCTGCCCGGCTTCTTGACCCCCCGCATCGTCATACACAAATGCTCCGCTTCCACCGCCACGGCTGCCCCATCCGGCTCCAGCGCGCGCATGAGGGTGTCCGCGACCTGGCCGGTCAGCCGCTCCTGCAACTGCGGGCGACCCGCCACCGCCTCCACCAACCGCGCGATCTTGCTGATCCCCACCACCCGGCCCCGCGGTACGTAGGCCACATGCGCTAAGCCGTGGAAGGGCAGGAAGTGATGCTCACACATGGAGAAGAACGGGATATCCCGCAGCACGACCATCTCATCGTGGCCCTCTTCGAAACCCACCTTCAGCAACGATTCCGGGTCCACCGTGACCCCGGCAAAGATCTCAGCGTAGGCTTCCGCGAACCGGCGCGGCGTCTCAGCCAGACCTTCGCGGTGGGGGTCTTCGCCGATCGCCAGCAGCAGCTCGCACACCGCGGCTTCAATCCGGTCGGTGTCGATCGCGCGCGGGGGGGTCAGCTCCGGAGTCATCCCTTGCGTACCTCGTTCGCCAGTACTGACAGCGCACCAGGCTCGATCCAAAACTCCGCCGGAGTCTGGCCAACATTCTCACCGTCCGCCGAGACCGGCATGGTCGCTTCTGGCTCAAGGCGGATGCGCTTCGTCGTACCGTAGCGCACACCCTGCTGGTCAATGTGCGACCCGCGATATATGCGGAGCAAGGCATTCAGCAGTCGCCAGCGCGACAGATCCGGCAGGATCACGGTCTCCAGCCAGCCATCCTGTGCATCGCCGCCCGGTCCCGCGAACATCCCCCCACCAATCCACGGCGCGTTCAGCACTAGCAACTCTACGACCGACAAGGTCTCCGCGGCTCCATCCAGCACCAACCGCGCCGGTGTAGGTCTGACAACCGCAAGCTCCTGAACCGCCGCCACGAGATAGGCCAGACCACGAAACCACCGCTTCAACCGCAGGGACCGCTCCACCACCCGCGCGCTATAGCCCGCTCCCGCCAGCAGAAGGAACGCGCGCTCCTCCGTCTCACCCGACGCGCCCACGTACCGACAGCGCCCCACATCCATCCTCAGCGGCGTCGCCGTCGCCACGATCTTCGCCTGGCCGTCGTAGTCCTTCGGCAACCGCAAGAGCCGGCTCAGATCGCGCCCCGTGCCGGTCTGAATCAGACCCAAGGGGGGCGGCGCGTGCGCCTGCAGAAGGCCATTCGCCACTTCGTGTGCCGTCCCATCCCCCCCCACCGCCACTACCAGATCGTACCCGCCCTGGGCCGCTTGCATCGCCAGATCTGTCGCCTCTCCCGGTCGCTGGGTCAGCACGTAATCGGGCTCCAGGCCAGCCTCCCGCAAGGCGACGATGGTCTTCGGCCATTCCGTTCGCGTGCGACCCGATCCGGCGGCGGGATTCACGATCACGCGCGCCGTTCGCACTCCCTGGGTCACGAGATACCGCTCATGCTTGAGTTGTCATCATGCGTGCGCGAGACGCCCGCTCCTCGCTCCGCTAATCCAAGGCCGCCTCAACCGCGTCGAGCGAGTTGGGGATCTCGATCATGTCCGGGGCGATGGTCAGCGCCGTCTCGGGATCTTTGAGCCCGGAGCCCGTGATCACGCACACCACCTGCTTCTCAGCCAGATCGACTCCGGCGGCCGGCAACGAGAGCAATCCGGCGACGGATGCCGCCGACGCCGGTTCACAAAACACGCCCTCCTCCCTCGCCAGGTGCCGATAGGCCGCGAGGATCTCCTCATCGGTCACCGCGCGAATCTCGCCCGCCGATTCATCGCGAGCGCGGACCGCACCGTCCCAGGACGCCGGGCGTCCCACCCGGATCGCCGTCGCCACGGTCTCCGGATGGTCGACGGGCTCTCCATGCACCAACGGCGCCGCGCCGGCCGCCTGGAATCCGAACATCCGCGGCTTCTGTGTTGCTTGCTCTCCCTGGAACGCCCCGACGTACCCCAGCCAATAGGCCGTGATGTTGCCCGCGTTCCCCACAGGGATGCAGTGCAGGTCCGGAGCGTCGCCCAGCGCATCGACGATCTCCATGGCGGCCGTCTGTTGACCGGCGATGCGGTGCGGGTTGACAGAGTTCACCAGCGTGATCGGATGTCGATCGGCAACCTGCTGCACCAGGTGCAGGGCGTCATCGAAGGATCCATCCACCGCCAAAATCCGCGCGCCGTGCGCGATTGCCTGTGCCAGTTTCCCCTGCGCGATGTTGCCCTTGGGAACCACGACGTAGCAGCGCAGTCCATAGCGGCCCGCGTACGCCGCCGCCGAGGCGCTGGTGTTTCCCGTCGACGCGCAGATCACGGCCTCACTGCCGGCTTCGAGAGCTTTGGCCACCGCCACCACCATCCCACGGTCTTTGAATGATCCCGTGGGATTCATGAATTCCAACTTCAGGTACACCCGGGCGCCCGTGATCGCTTCCAGGGATTCCGCCCGAACCAGGGGCGTGTTGCCCTCGCCGAGCGTGATCCGCGGCGTCGCTTCGGTCAGGGGAAGGCGATCGCCGTAACGCGCGAGCACCCCGACGCCCTCCACCTCCGCCAGCGTGCCCGGCTCAGCCATCCGGCCCCGCCTTCGAACGCCCGAACCCGCGGATCTCCCGGATCTCTTCCTCAATATCTGACGTCTGGCGCCGGCGCACCTTCTCCTGGAACGCCAAGAAACGCTCCCCTTCACGCCGCGCCGTGTCCGCGGCCTCGTCCACCCCATGACGCAACTCCGTCAGTGCCCGCTCATGTTCATCGCCTCGGTTCCGCGCCCGCTCGACGGCGCGCTCCATCTCCGTCAACTTGGCTTGCAGCGCCTCTTCATCGCGCGCCACTTCGTTCGCCCGTTCGATCGTAGAATCCTGGGACTGCCGCAGCGCTTCGAACCGCTCCCGTTGCGCTTCGAACTCTTCCGCTAGCGCGGTCGCCCGATCAGCATCCTCTTGCAGCCGCCGCATTCCCTCCAGCAGTCGCTCCTGCCGCTCATTCATCTCCGTCAAGAGACGCTCCTGGGCGTCCAACTGCTGGGTCATGTTGCGCACATCGCCCTGCGCCCGCCGCAAGGCCTCCGCGTTCGCCGCCAACCGGGCATCGGCGCCTTGCACGTTGATGTCGCTCTGTTCGAGCCGTTGTTGAATCAACGCGGCCTCCTCCTGCGATCGCCGCACGACGTCCTCAAGCAGCCCCATCTTCTCCCCCACGTCCGTCGCCGCCTGCTCCGCGAACTCCGTCCGGCGCCGTAGCTCCCCTCGCTCGTCCCGCTCCGCCTGCATCTCTGCCCGCAGCTGTCGCCCGAAAAGCTCTCTCTGCTCGGCATCCTGCCCCACGCCACCCTGGAGCCGCTCGATGCGCTCGCGCAGCAGTCGCAGCTCCTCCGGCACCCCCGTCAGGACATTCAGTTGCGCGGTGAAGTTCGTGGCGCCGTGCTCGCTCCGTTGTTGCCGATCCGCGAGGTCCCAGATCGTGCTTTGGTTCGTTTCCGCCTGGTCCCCATACTCCTGCAACTGCGCCTTGACCTGGCGCAACTCGGTTTCCAGCCAGTCGATCATGCTCTGAAAAGATTTCGGGTCGGGGGGGAGGGTTGTCACGGGCGGGCGCTCTCCATTCGGATCCGCAGGCCAATGTCCTTCACGGAGTCCATCTTCGCCGCCGCCGCGCGGAACGTCTCTAGGTCCGACTCCCACGTCTCGTGCGTCGTCATCACCAACTCCGCCGTCCCCGCCACCGCGTCCGCTTCGACCTGCAACAGCGAGGCGATCGACGTATCGTTCTCGGCGAGCAGCTTGCCCAGATCCGCAAGGACGCCGGGCCGGTCGTGCACCATCATGCGCAGATAATATCGTATCCGCAGATCGCCGATCGGCTGAATGCACGGCGCCGGATCACTGGGTCGAAGCGGGCGCGGCGTCTGCCCGGCGGCGATGCCGTAGGCGATGTCCAGGACATCGGCGACCACGGCGCTTGTCGTGGGCGCCGTCCCCGCTCCCTCCCCTTCAAAGATGGCCCGCCCCACCAGGTCCCCCTCCACCGCCACGGCGTTCAGCACGCCATCGACCCGCGCCAACGGCTCGGATTTCGGAATCAGGCAAGGATGCACGCGAACATCGAGCGTGTCCTCTGTTGCGTCCACTCGACGTGCCGTGGCAATCAGCCGAATCACGTATCCCAGATCCGCGGCGTACTTGAAGTCCCGCGCCGTCAGCTCCGTAATCCCTTCCGTAAAGATGTCGTCCGGCGAGACCGTCGTATGGAAGCCGAGACTGGCCAGGATCGCCAGCTTGTAAGCCGCGTCGTATCCTTCGACATCGCTCGTGGGATCCGCCTCGGCGTAGCCACGGCGCTGCGCCTCCGACAGAACGTCACCGTACGATGCCCCTTGCGCCGCCATCGCGGTCAACATGAAGTTCGTCGTCCCGTTAATGATGGCCTGGATCCGCTGCACCTCATTGGCCTGGAGGTCCCGTTTCAGCGGGGAAATGATCGGAATCCCACCACCCACGCTTGCCTCGTAGAGCAACTCCACCGACCGTGTCTGCGCCAGGGCCAAGAGCTCCGGGCCGTGCTTCGCCATCACCTCTTTGTTTGCAGTGACCACGTGCTTCCCGGCCTCCAGGGCGGCGCGGATGCACGCCGTTGCCGGGTTCACGCCGCCCATCAGTTCGACGACGATCTCCACGCCGTCTGCCGTCGCCACAGCGAGCGGATCCGTCGTCAGCATGGTCGCATCGAGGTCCACCGGACGGGCGCGATCCAGATCCCGAACCGCCACCCTCCGTACCTCCAACGTCCGCCCCGTCCGCCGGCCGTAGCTCGCCGCTCGCGATTCCAAGGCCTCGTAGACGCCGGCTCCCACAATGCCCAGCCCCAACAACCCCACACCGATGGCGGGGGCGCTGGCCGGGTTGGCTGACGGCTGAGGAGCAGGCTCTGCCACGCGAGTGCCCTTCTGCTACTCGGTCGACTCAGGCTCAGCGGCTGGAGTCTCTGTCGCAGTGCCCTCAATCGGTGGAGCCGCCGCAGCGGGAGCCTCACTCGCGGGCACCTCAGCGGCAGCCTCCGCCGTCTCGACCGGTGCGGTCTCAACCGGAGCAGGGGCAGCCTCCGGAGTCGCAGCCGCGGGAGCCGCAGCCGGAGCGTCAGCCGACGGTGCGGGCGCGTCCGCGGCCGCCTCCGTGGCTGGCGGTGCCTCGGCCTCCTCTGCGGCGGGAATCGGGCGCGCTTCAACCCGTTGCGCACGCATCGTCTGCCGGAACCGCGACGTTTGTCGCATGTGGTCGGCGGTGTAGGGCAAGAGCGCCAAGTGCCGCGCGCGCTTGATCGCTCGCGTCAGCTTGCGCTGATCCTTGGCAATCAACCCCGTCTTGCGGCGCGGATCGATCTTGCCCCGCTCGGAGATCAACCGCCGCAGCTTGTCCACGTCCTTAAAGTCGATATTGACGACTTCCTTCGGCGGGAAGATCGGCGCCTTGCGGCGGCCACGTCGGCGTCGCGTGCGTTCGATCACGCGCGGCACGCCATCCGACGGGCCCGACGTGACTGGCTGCGAAGGCGCAATCGGCTCCGCGCTTGGAGGCGCGGCTGGCTGTCCCGGGGCCACGGGCGTGGGGGGCGCGGGGGGCGCTGCCGCCGCCGGCGGGGTGCCCGCTGGAGCCACCTCCGTTGCGGGACTGGCGGCCGCGGCCGGTGCCACTGGAGCTGTCGGCGCGGCCGGTGCAGGCGGGACCGGCGCAACCGGCGCGGACACCGCGGGGGCCACCTCAGCCGGGCTTGCCGGCTCGGTCGATACGGCCTCGGTTGGTGCCGCGGGTGCCGCAGGTGCCGGAGCGGTGGGCGGCGCAGTGTCGGCCGGCGGCGGCGCAGCGCCGGCGGGCGGTGCCGCGTCCGTGTTCTCGTTCGTACCGCTATCAGTCGTCATCAACTATTCCTCCGGAAAGCCGCTTCAGGCACGGCTAGAACTCGAGCGCGTGGATTTCGAGCGTGCGTTTGCTCGACGGTTCTATTCAAACGGCAGATCATCGGGATCGATGTTGGCTTGGTCCGGGGCCGGAGCATCGAATCCACCCCCATCGCCCCCACCTGCATCGCCCCCACCGCCATCATCGAAGCCCCCACCACCCCCGCGACGATCGAGGAACTGCACGTTGTTCGCCACCACCTCAGTCGTGTATCGCCGCTGGCCCTCGCGGTCTTCCCACTGCCGGGTTTGCATCCGGCCCTCCACATAGACCTGCGACCCCTTCGTCAGGTATTGGCTCACCAGCTCCGCGGTCTTCGCCCACGCCACACAGCGCACCCATTCAGTCTCTTCCCGCCGCTCCCCATCGCGCGTTTGGTAGCGACGGCTCACCGCCACGCGGAACGTACTCACCGCCTGGCCATTCGCCGTGAAGCGCATCTCGGGGTCCGCCCCCAGATTGCCAATGATCTGTACTTTGTTCAGGCTGGCCATGCGGGCCTCCCTCTCCGTACCTCCGTGTTAATCGTCCTTGCGTACAATCAGGTACCGCAACACCGTCTCATCGATGTTCAGATCCCGCTCAATCGCCACGTTCCCCGTCCCGGTATCCGCCGTGAACTCCGTGATCAGGTAGTGCCCCTCAAAGTTGCCCTTGATCTGGTAGGCCAAGCGGCGGCGGCCCCAGTCGATCGACTCCGTCACGTTCCCCCCATGGGTGGTGACCAAGTCCTTGAGTCCTTCGAGCCGCTGGGGGACATCATCCTCCGTCGTCTCCGGGCTCAGAATCACCACCATCTCGTACTCGCGTGCCATCGTGCCTCCAAGGTCTCTGCGCAGCCCCGCATCGGCGGGGGCACATCAATTGCCGCAGCGTCCCGCCGCGAATGTTTGACGCGACCTGCGCCGCGCGAATGACTGTCCTAACCCGTGATCCCCGGCACGGGGAACCCGGCGGCCAGTTCGGTCACCTCGTTCCGCACGGCGCGATGGACCGCTTCGTTCTCAATATCATCCAGGACGCGGCCGATCCAAGCCGCGATCCGCTGCATCTCACCCGGTCCCATGCCCCGCGTCGTCAACGCGGGCGTGCCAATCCGAATCCCGCTCGTGATCGTTGGCTTGCGCTCGTCGAACGGGATCGTGTTCTTGTTGACCGTGATCCCGGACGCGTCCAGCGCCCCTTCCGCCGCCTTGCCGGTCACATCCTTGACGCCCACGTCCACGAGCAAAAGATGACTCTCCGTGCCGCCCGAGACCAAACGCAACCCCGCCTGCAGTAGCCCATCGGCCAGCGCCCGTGAGTTCTCCAGGATCGCCTCCCCATAGGACCGAAACTCCGGCGTCGCCGCCTCGCGGAACGCGACCGCCTTCGCCGCAATCGTGTGCATGTGCGGTCCACCTGAAGTGCCGGGGAAGACCCCACGGTCGATCTTTGTCGCCCACTCCGCGTTGCTCAACATGAACGCCGACCGCGGACCTCGCAGCGTCTTGTGCGTCGTCGACGTGATCACCGCCGCGTGTGGAACGGGTGAGGGATGTACCCCCGCCGCCACCAATCCGGCGATATGCGCCATATCCACCATCAGCGTCGCGCCGGTCTCCGCCGCCACCTCCGCACTGCGCGCAAAGTCGTACTGGCGCGGATAGGCCGTCGCCCCGATCAGGATCACCTTGGGTTTGTGCTCACGCGCCTGCGCCAGCATTTGATCGTAGTCGATCTGCTCGGTCTCGCGATCGACACCGTAGGAGACAAAGTTGAACCACTTGCCGGAAAAGTTCACCCGCAAACCGTGGGTCAGATGGCCCCCGTGATCCAGCGCCATCCCCAGCGCCGTATCACCAGGCTGCATCATCGCGAAGTACACCGCAAAATTCGCCGCCGACCCTGAGTGCGCTTGCACGTTCGCGTGTTCGGCGCCGAACAGCGCTTTGGCGCGGTCGATCGCCAGCGTCTCCACCTCATCCACGAACTCACAGCCGCCGTAGTACCGCTTCCCCGGATAGCCTTCCGCGTACTTGTTGGTCAGGATCGATCCCATCGCCTCCAGCACGGGCGCACTGGTGTAGTTCTCGGACGCGATCATCTCCAACGAGTCGCGCTGACGCGTCGCTTCACGATCGATCCATTGGGAAATTTCGGGATCGGCGTCCGCAAGGACGCCCGGACGGGCGGTCTGCACCATGTCGTTCCTCACTCATGGCTACGGCGCGACACGGGGCCAACGACGCAGGCCATCCCTGGCGGATGACCGGTATGAGGCTGAGCCATCGTAGGCATCCGCAGCGAACCCGGTCAACGCGGGCTGACTCCTTCAGTCCACGGACGTCAACCGCTTGATTCCCAGCGCGACCAGGCGAGATCAATCGCCGCCAGCAATCCCCCACTGACCAGCGAGTGTCCGCCCAGCACGATCGGCACGCGCGATTTCGCCACCGCCCGCGTGAATGCCCGGAGCTCCGGGCGGGCGATCTCCTCCCAGGCCCCTACATCACTCCAGAACCGATCGGCGCGGGACGGATCCCAGCCGAGGTGCGCGAACAGTGGCCGCGTGTCGAAGAAGACCGCGTCCCCCAGCTCCTCCAAGGAAGCGACCAGCTCCTCCGGACCAACCGCGTGGAGATGAAAGCCCAACAGGCTCCGGGCCTGACCGTCCGGCCTCGCACGCAAGCCCCGCTCTTCCGAAATCACCCGCACCCGCGCCGCCGTCTCCCGCTCCAACGCCTGCCAGACAGCGCTACCCACCCGCCCAATCACCAACACCTCCGCCTCCCGCTCCGTCAACAATCCCAAGGCCCGCTCCACGACAGCGTTGGAGGCCAGCGTCTCCCGCAGCGCCGCGAGGTCCGGCGCACGCAGCAGGGCGCGTAATTCAGCGCCGGAATCGAACTGCTTGGTCCCTGCCGCGCCGGCCGAATCCGCCAGCGCCAGAATCCGCAGATCGGCCGGCGTGTCGATATCCAGCAGCGCCGCCGCGGAACGCGGCAGCGGCGTCACCTCCACGCCCGCCTTATCTCGCAGCCACAGCGCCATCCCGTTGTCGCTGGCGTCGTCCGGCATCGACAGCAGCGGTTCGGCGTCCGGGGTCGCCAACACATCGGCGGAGTAGAGATTGTTCGCGACGGTCTCCCCCGCCTCCACTCGCAGACGCAACGCTCGCCAGGCCGCCACGGTGTAGCCCGGCATCCCCGATCCCGCATAGCAGATCGGCCCCCCGGCAATCGTTTGCAACACCTGGCGCAGTCGCGGCGCGAATGGCCCGCTTACAGCATCCACATCCAGCTCAACTCCGGTTAGCGACTCGAACGGCGCGGCATCCGTCGTTGCGATGATGATTCGCTCGAACCCCGCCTCGTCCGCTCGTCGCACCGTGTCACGCACGGTCGCGGCGCGGGCCGCATCCACCAGCCGCTCGATCGCGGAGTCACCTTGGCGTCGATAGAACAAGAGGAAGCAAGGCTCAGCCATGAGAATCGCCGGAATCAGCCCGGTTCTCAGCCCGGGTTCTAGCCGAAGCGTCAGCCAGCAGTGGGGATGTCGATCCGCTCCAACCGCACCTGCTCTTCGAACGCGGTCACGGTTGCGGCCTCGCACAACATAGTCCCAGGCGTCACGATCGTCGCCCGCCCCGCCGCAATCCCTCGACGCAGCGCCGCCTCGAGATCACCGCCCCGGAGCAGCACCTCAATCGTTCCCGCCACCGTCGCGTCCGTCCAACCCACCTCACTGATCACCGTCGCCGTCGGGACCGTCGGCGGGGTCGTCCGCCAGGCGCCTTCCGCATTCACGACGAGACCTGTTCCCTCACGCGGCGTCAGCAGGACCATCCCCACACCACTCTCATGCAACCGAACCATGGCCGCCAACTGCTCCTCCTCCGTCTCCAGATCGTCCTCCGCCAGCCACTCCAGGACCGGGGGGCTCACGCGCACCAAGTTCGGATTCGCGCTCAGCGCCGCCCGCAGGGGCTCCCCTTCCGTATCCACCGCCGTGCGCATCTGGGCGCCGTGCGCGTCGCGCACCAACGTGGCGTAGACGTCGGGCTCCAGACCCGGAGGCAGACTTCCCCCGATCACCAGCCACCCATCGGGCGCCGACAGCGCGGCCAGCTTCTCCCGCAGCGCTTCGATCGACGAGGCATCCGTGTCTGGCCCCGCGTTGTGGATCGTTGTCGCCACGTGATACTTGCTGTCGACGATCGTCAAGTTTGTCCGCGTTTCGCCGGTAGTGCGAACAAAGTCCACACTGATCCCCGTGGCGCTCAACTCAAGTTCAATGCGTCGACCCGCCGGCCCCGGCGCAAATCCCGTCGCCGTTGACGCCGTCCCCAACTCCTGCAACACCCGCGACACATTGATGCCCTTCCCCCCGGGGCCGGACTGGCTCTCGGTGACCCGGTTGGCCTCTCCCACCACCAACTGCTCAACCAACATCGTTTGGTCGATGGCGGGGTTCAAAGTGACGGTGACGATCGGGCGAGTCATGGCTCGGTGCTCCACACTCAAGCAAGGATCTGAGGTCGGCACACAGTATCAAGTCCCGCCTCCTCTGTCCGCCGCCGCCCTGATACTCCCACCATCGCGATTCCGAGCGTTCCGTCGGTCAGTCCTCCCGCGCCAGCGCCCAGACATAGACGGCACTCGCTTCCGCCTGCTGCAGCGCCTCCGCGCAAGCCGCCAAAGTCGCGCCCGATGTCGTCACATCATCCACGACCAGCACCGCGCGCCCCGCCAGCCGCTTTCGATCGGCCCCGAAGGCTCCCGCCACGTTGGCCCGGCGTGCGGCGAGATCCGGTTGCCGTGCCTGCTGAGGCACGTGCCGCACCCGCGACAGCAGCTGCGCGTCGAACGGGAGTTCTAGCCGCGAAGCGAGCGCCCGCCCCAGGGCCTCCGCTTGGTTGTAGCCTCGCCGCCGCCGTCGCCGGCCCGACATCGGCACCGCCGTGACGACATCCACCACCACATCGGGCGGCGTCACCGTGTCCAGATCGATCGCCGCCAGCAAAGGCCGGTCCAGACTCGATAGCCCCTCGTACTTCAATGCCAGAACCGCATCGCGGACACTGCCCTCGTAGACGAACGCCGCGCGCAAGCCATCGAAGCTCGCTGGATCGTCCCGACAGGTCGCGCAGAGCGCAGATGACGCCCGATCCATCGGCGACCAACACCGCGAGCAGCGCCTCCCGGTAGCGGCCTGAAACTGCCCCACGCACGCGGCGCACAAGGCCGCCCCATTCCGTTCACACACCGCGCAACGCGGCGGGAACAAGAGATCCAAGACGACAGCGCGCCAAGCAGCGATGCGGCCACGGGCAAACCACCCAGGCCGTCCGCGATTCACGCGTTTCGAAAGGAAGACGGGGCGCAGCGCTATCTCCGCAATCCTTGCGGCACCCGGCAGCCAGTACACTGACCGCATGAACCTGACCGTGCAACTCTTCGCCAGCCTCGCCGAAGCCGCTGGCCGCCGCTCTATCGACCTCGAAGGCCTGCCGGACCCGGCCACCGTGGACGATATCAGCGCCGCCGTCTTCCAGCGTCTCCCCCAACTCGAAGAGCTTCGCGAGTCCGTCATCGTCGCCGTCAACGAGGAGTACGTGCGCGGCGCGTTCCCCGTCCGTGCCAAGGATGAAGTTGCGCTTATCCCGCCCGTCAGTGGCGGGGAACATCGGCCGCCAGTCAGCGGCGGGGAGAATCGGTCGCCCGACAGTGGCGGGGAGCACCACTCGCCCTCGGGCGACGAAGAACAGAGCGCACCTGACAGGGGCGAGGACGACCCCCACTTCCTCGTGACTGATCAACCCCTCGACGTCCAAGCCCTACACGAGTTCGTCCTCTGCCCCCAAGCCGGGGCCGTCTCTCTCTTCGTCGGAGTCGTCCGCGACAACAACCTCGGGCGCAACGTCGACTACCTCGAATACGAGGCCTACCCGCCGATGGCCGTCACGAAGATGCGCGAGATCGCGGCGGAGCTCCGCGAGCGCTGGACCGTCAGTGATGTCGCCATGCAACACCGCACCGGTCGCCTGGAGATTGGCGAAGCCAGCGTCGCCATCGCCGTCTCTTCACCGCATCGCAAGGAAGGCATCGAGGCCTGCCACTACGCCATCGACCGACTCAAACAAATCGTCCCGGTCTGGAAGAAAGAAGTCTGGACCGACGGTGAATCTTGGATCGAAGGCAGCCTTGCACCGCAGGACGAAGCCAAACCCGCGCCCGACTAGGCCGCAAGCCCCCGCAGCGGCTACCAGCGCGGCGTATCCCACTTCGTCGGCTTACGTCCCGAATCTCGTCGCCGCGCAGGAGCCGCCGTCGGGGCGCGTGTCCCTGTCCGGTGGTCACGCGTATCCAGCCGGTAGACCTGCCCGATCTCGTGGTCCAACAGCCGCGATGCCAGTCGCGGATCCAGCTCCTCGGGATTCAGATTCGTCGTAATCACTGTCGGTTTCGCCTGGAGATAGCGGTAGGAGAAGAGCTGATAGAGCTTTTCCTGTGCCCAAGCCGTGGTCGAATGGGCGCCCAGGTCGTCGAGCACCAACAGGTCTGCCGCGCGCAGGTCATCGAACACATCATCGAACGACGCGCTTTCGTTCGGGTTGTAGGTCCGTCGCAGATGGTCGAGCAGATCTGGTACGACGGCGAAGAAGACGGTGTCGCCTTCCTCTAACCGCAGCCGCGCCGTCGCCGCCGCGAGATGCGTCTTCCCGGTCCCCGTTTCGCCGACCAGCGTCATCCAACCCTTCGGGGCCGCCGCCCAATCCCGGCACACCGCGCGCACCAAGGCCAAATTCTCCGCCTCGTCGTCGCTCAGCCCGTACCCCTCCACCCGGAAGCCTTCGAAGTCGTAGCGATCCAGCCCCGACCGCCCCATCCCGCCGATCTGCTTGTACTGACCTCGCGGCTCGTCCTGCCCCGCCGCCGCGGACCCAGCAGCGGATGTCGGCAGCGCGATCACATGTGGCCCCGCGAACCGACGCAGCAGCGCCGCCAGCGCCCCGGGCAACGACTCCGGGTCCTGCCCCGAAAGCACCGCCGTCGGCAAGCCCGTGCTCTCGCGATGATTGAGCAGCTGGAACAGCTTCTCCTCCGCCCACGGCGTCAGATTCGCGTCGTCGATGTCGTCCAGAATCAGAAACGGGGCGCTGCGCACTTTCTCGAACAGCAAGGGGAACGGCATGTCGGCGTCCTTGCCGTAGGCGGCCCGCAGATGGTCCAGCAGATCCGGCACCACGAAGTACAACGCCGCTTCGCCCCGCGCGATGCGTTCGTTGGCCATCGCCGCGCCCAGCGCCGTCTTCGTGCCACCCACGCCGCCCCAAACGACCAGCCAGCCCGGCGCAAGATCCGGCGTCGCGGGTGCGCCCACCAGCTCCACCACCTCCCGCCGCGCGAATGCCTGCGCGGTCTCGATCGCCTCACTCAATCCCGCCGCGCCATCACCCCGCAGAAACTCAAACGTGAACTCCACCAACGGCCCCAGATTGGCGTAGCGCTGCAGCCGGTCCGACTGGTCGAACTCCCCCCGGCGGCGCGCACAGGCGCAGGGCACTACGGCGCCGAACTCCGGATCGCCCACCTCGCGGTCGAGCCGCACGAAACCGCCGTCGTTGCAGAGCGCGCACTGGGGCGGCTCCCGCTCGACCGGCAGGTCCGCCTCAGCGTCGGATGAGGTGTTCGAAGCGAGAGTCTGGTTGCCGGCGATCACGTCGCCCAGTCGCTTCATCGTCCCTCCCTTCCCGATCCCAGCGTTCCAGGATCCGCTTCACGTACCGCCAGTTCCGCTTGTTCAACTCCTCCGACTCCCGAAACGCATCGACGATCCATTCTCGTGGGTACAGCCCCTCCGCCTCGGCCAGCTCTTGTCCGATTCCGGGCGTGATCGGCCCCACGACCGACTCATAGAGCGCGTAGATACCGTCGCCCCGCGCTTCCGGCGCCGGACGCCGCACCAACTCCCACGGCACCGACCGCCGCAGCTCGCCCCGCTGGATCCGCTCCACGGCCTTGCGGTCGCCCGTGCTGTTTAGGGTCAGCACAGCCCGCTCGCCGCTTGCGTCCCGCGCATCCATGGCCAGCACGGTGCCGCGCGCTACGGCGCTGTCCAGGCCGCGCCGAAACGCCGCGTCGACCTCATCGTTCGGGCACACGGACGCCAGCGTCTCGATCAAGGCCCGCTCCGCCCGCAGCGCCTCCACCTCCACCAAGCGCGGGTAGCGACGCTGTCGCTGCACCGCCGCCGCCGCGTACAAGCTCACCACCAACTCCGCTGCGTCCTCCACCTGTGGGAACACCGCCGTCAGCATCGCCGCCGGAATCGGCACGGCTTCGGCGCCCGCTGGAAATCCCGAGAAGGGCTGGCTCTTGTTGCTAGTCATAGGAAACCAGTGTTAGTCGTCATAGGCGTCCAGCGACCACTGCGCATCGTCCGGCGAGCCATTCGGTCCCGTGCCCGGACCGGCCATCCCAGCCGATGGCCCGGTACCAGCGCTGCCCCCGTCGGCAACACCCGCACCCACCGTCAACCCGGCCCGCTCCGCCAGATCAAGATCCCCACCGCTCTCCGACTCATCGCGGAGGAAGAAGTCCTCGAACTTGGCCAAGCGCTTCACGAAGCGCAGGTGCACCGTCCCCGTCGGGCCGTTGCGATGCTTGGCGACGATGATCTGCGCATCGCCGTTGGGATAGGCCTCCGGCTCCTCCGGATGCATGTCGTCCCACTCGTCGGGCGCCACGTACATGTCTTCGCGGTAGATGAACATCACCACATCGGCATCCTGCTCAATCGACCCGCTCTCGCGCAGGTCGGACAGCATCGGCACGTGCGGATGTCGCTGCTCCACGGCGCGCGACAACTGCGACAGCGCCAGCACGGGCACATCCAGCTCACGCGCCAGCTCCTTCAACGACCGCGAGACGTGGCTCATCTCCGCCACCCGGTTGCCGTCCGCCCCCGTCGATGAGCCCGCGTGCGTCAACTGAATGTGATCGACCACGATCAGGTCCAGCCCCACATCGTTGGCCAGCCGGCGCGACTTCGCGCGCAACTCCGCGATCGTGATGCCCGGCGTATCGTCGATGTAGATCTCCGCCCGCGAGAGCTGTCCGATTGCCCGGCTGATCCGCCCCTCTTCCGCCTCACTGTGCCGTCCCCACGGCAGCCGCTGAAACTCCACCTCCGCCTCCGCCGACACCAGCCGCGAGGCCAACTGCTCCGCCGACATCTCCAAGCTGAACACGGCCACCTTGCCGCCCTGCCCCAAGGCCAGATTCTGCGACATCGACAGCGCCAGCGCCGATTTCCCCACCGAGGGCCGCGCCGCCAGGATCACCAGATCGGAACGCTTCAGACCCGTCAGCAATTTGTCGAGCTCAGCGAAGCCCGTGCGCGCGGGCTCCTTGAGGCGAGGATCCGACTCGTCCGGCGGTCCCAGGAAGCTCTCGAGCAGATCCCGCAGCATCACGAAGTCGCGCAAGCGCTCCCCGCCCCGCAACGCCATCAACAGACTCTCCGCCCGGCCCAACCCCTCCTGCAGATTGGGGCCTCCGGCGTAGCCGATGCGCGCCATCTGTCCCGCCGCCTCAATCAAGCGTCGATAGACGGCGTCGCGCTGCACGATCCGGCCGGAATACTCCACCCCGATCGCCGTCGGCAGCTCCGCCACGATGTGGCTGATGTACGTCAGCCCACCCGCATCCTCCAGCACATGGCGACGCACCAACTCATGCGCCACCGTGACCTGGTTGATCGCCTCGCTGCGATCCCAGAGTGCCAGGGCCGCATCGAAGATCAGTCCGTGGCGCTCCTGGAAGAAGTCCTCGGGTTGCAGGAAGGCGGCGACACGCGAAATCGCTTCCTCATCCACCATGAGGGACGCGAGTACGGTCGCTTCCGCTTCCGGATCGTTGGGTGGCGCCTGCTCTACGACCACTGAACCCCTCATTCAGGGGTCCCGGCCGTGGCGAGGCCCCCGCTAGTCGCTGTCTGCTGTCTCCGCCTCGGAGACGGTCTCCCCTTCGGAAGGTGCCTCCGTCGCGGTCGCTTCCGCTGCGTCGCCGACTTCCGCCGCCTCGGCTTCGGACTCTTCCGCTTCCACCGCTTCCACGGCCTCCGCGATGCTCAGATCTCCGCCGTCTTCCGACTCCACATTGACGGTCACATCCGCGAAGACGTTCCGCGTCAGTCGAATCTTGATCTCCTGCGATCCCAACGTGCGGATCGCCTGCGGCAGTTGCACCTGTCGGTGCTCTACCTCGGAACCGGATGTCTCGCTCAGCGCCTTGGCGATGTCCAGCGCCGTGACCGACCCGAACAACCGCCCTTGCTGACCGACACGGGCCTTCAGCGTGATCGTCACGCCGTCGATCTTCTTCGCCACCAACTTGGCGCCGCCGTCGAGCTTTTCCTGGCGGATCACATCCGCCTTGGCCAGCTTGTCGACGCGCTGCAAGTTGTGCTTGGTCGCGGGAAGCGCGAGTCCGCGTGGCAACAAGAAGTTGCGGGCGAACCCGTTCTTGACGTCCTTGACCTCGCCGACTTGCGCCGTGCCTTCTACTTCTTCAACGAAGACGACCTTCATCGCGAGCCTCCACAAACACTGCCAACAACGGCAGTGAGCCGACCTGCTTGGTCTCGCCCACCTGTTGTCGCGCATGACGACGGTTGGGGCATGGCCTCAACGTGGACGAAGCCGTTTATGCGCACGGCCATCCACGTCCCTCCACACCGAACTGACACGATAACCGGATGCGTCACCAGGCTAAAGCAGTTCTGTCACAGTCCGCTTGACACCAACCCGTCACAGACCGAGATGGATTCTCGCAACGAACAGCGCGCGACTTCTCCTATTCCCACCGACCGAATGGATTATGGCACATATGTTCTGCGTAGAGAAGGAGCTGATCGGCGAAGCCATCAGACCATTCGTCATGACGGGCTAGAGAGCCGCCATCGCCCGCGGAACGGCCTCGCGGTAGGCGCTGTTGAGACTCTCGATCGAGCAGTCGATGCCGCCGCCTCCCAGCCGCACCCGCGCCCCTCCCACGACTCCCAGCCGCGTCGAGGTGACGCCCGCGTCCGCCGCCAACGCGACGAATGCGTCCACTTTGCCCGACGACACACTGACGACGGCCCGCGCCCCTGCCTCCCCGAACAGCGCCACGTCCACGCGTGCGCCCAACTCCGCCGCGGAGGCGTCCAGACCAATCTCGCCTACCATGGCGCACTCCGCCAAGGCCACCGCCAGCCCCCCATCCGCCAGATCGTGCGCCGACTGCAACAGCCGCCGATCCGCCGCTTGATTCAGCAGACGAACAAGCGCCAATTCGGCGGCCAAATCCACGGTCACCGCTCCGGCTTCCTGTCCGTGCTCCACCGCCAGATACTCACTGCTGCCCAGGGTCGCCACGTCCTGCGCAACCTCCGCGCCCAGCAAGAAGACCGTGTCTCCCGCCTCGCGGAAGCCCATCCGCACCACCTTGGTCACATCCTCGATCAGTCCCAGCATCCCGATCACCGGCGTCGGCGTCACCGGCCCCGTGGGCGTCTCGTTGTACAGCGAGACATTGCCCGAGACCACGGGCGTCTCGAAGACCCGGCAGGCGTCCGCGATCCCCTGCACGGCCTGCGACAACTGGTAATAGATCTCGGGCCGCTCGGGGTTGCCGAAGTTGAGACAGTCGGTCACCGCCAAGGGTCGCGCGCCTGTGCACGCTACATTGCGTGCCGCCTCCGCCACCGTCCGCGCCGCGCCCGCGTGGGGGTTCAGCCACACCGCGCGGCCATTGCCGTCCGTACACAGCGCGATCGCCCGCTGCGTCCCTTTGATCCGCACCACGCCCGCGTCGCTGCCCGGCACGACAACCGTATTGGTCAGCACTTGCTGGTCGTATTGCTGCGTCACCCACGTCTTGTCGGCGATGTTCGGCGCCGCCAGCAAGCGAAGTAGCGCGGCGCTCGCATCGTCGACATCTGGCAAGGTCGATGGGTCGAAGCGCGCCAACGCCGCATCGGCCTCGCCCTGCCAGGCCTCACCTTCGTAGCTCGGCGGTCCCGTCAGCAGATCGACATCGATCGCGGCGACCTCCTCACCATCGCCGATGATCCGGGTTAAGCCGTCCGCCGTCGACTCTCCGATGATCGCCGTGGTCAGCTCCCAGCGCTCGAAGAGCTTCCGCACATCATCCTCGTGGCCCGGCTTGACCAGTGCCACCATCCGCTCCTGCGACTCACTCAGCATCACGTCGTATGGCGTCATCCCCGCCTCCCGGCGTGGCACCACATCCGTATCCAGCCGCAACCCGGTGCCGCCCCGCGCCGCCGACTCCACGCAGGCGCTGGTCAGCCCCGCCGCCCCGCAGTCCTGGAGCCCTTCGATCCAGTCGCTATGCTCCTGCACCAACTGGACACAGGCCTCCATCAAGAGCTTTTCGAGGAACGGGTTTCCGACCTGCACCGCCGGTCGACGCTCTTCGCTTGCCTCGTCCAGCTCCACGGATGCAAACGTCGCTCCATGTAGGCCGTCCTTGCCCGTGTCGGCGCCCACCACCATGAACACCGCGCCCGGTCCGCCCGTCGTCGCCCCCACGAGTGAGCCCACCGGGGCGATGCCCACGCACATCGCGTTGACCAGGGGATTGCCGCTGTAACCCTCGCCGAACACCACCTCACCGCCCACGTTGGGAATCCCCAAGCAGTTGCCATACCCGCCGATTCCCGAAACGACCCCCGAAAACAAATGCCTGTTGTGCGCATCGTCTAGCGGCCCGAAACGCAACGAATCGAGCAGGGCAATCGGGCGAGCCCCCATCGCGAAGATGTCGCGCACGATTCCGCCCACACCGGTCGCGGCACCCTCGTACGGCTCGATCGCGCTGGGATGATTGTGCGACTCCACCTTCATCACCACCACCCAGCCGTCACCGATGTCCACTGCCCCCGCATTCTCCGTCCCCAGCTCTGTCAGGATCTGCGGACCCTCCGTCGGGAAGTAGCGGAACAGCGGCTTCGAGTGTTTGTAGCCGCAGTGCTCGCTCCACAGCGCCCCGATCATGCCCAGCTCCACATGCGACGGTTCACGACCCAGCCGCTCGCGCGCCTGCTCGTACTCGTCGCGGCTCAGCGCGATCTGTGCCAGAACCTCATCACTCACCGGCGACGGTTCAGCCATCAGCCCCACCGCTCAATCATTGACCGCCAGATTGAGAGACCGTCTTCCCCACCCAGCAACGCCTCGCTCGCGCGCTCTGGATGCGGCATCATCCCCAAGACATTGCCCGCCGCGTTGATGACTCCCGCGATATTGTCGCGTGATCCATTCGGATTCGACTCATCGCTCACGTTCCCGTCGGCGTCACAGTAGCGAAACACGATCTGGTTCTCGGCCTGCAACATCGCCAGCGCCTCGTCGTCGGCGAAGTAGTTCCCTTCGCCGTGCGAGATCGGCAGCATCAGGGCCTGGCCTTCACCGCAAGCGCTCGAGAATCCCGTATCGTTCCGCTCCACCCGCACATGCTGCGGCCGACAGCGAAACTGCAGGCTCTCGTTGCGCAACAGTACGCCGGGCAGCAAGCCTGCCTCGCACAGAATCTGAAATCCATTGCAAGATCCGAAGATCGGCCGGCCGGCGTCCGCGTGCCGTTGCACGGCCGGCATGATCGGCGCAAACCGCGCGATTGCCCCGCATCGCAGGTAGTCGCCGTAGGAGAAGCCGCCGGGGAAGATCAGTGCGTCATAGCCGTCGAGACTGGTCTCACGATGCCAAATCAGATCCGCCTCGTGTCCCAAGATGTCACGCAATGCGAACTGGCAGTCGCCATCACTCCAGGTGCCGGGAAAGACGAGGACGGCGAATCGCAAGGCGCGCTCCAGGCCGCTCCAGGTGGACCCGTCCAGAAGGGACGGCCACTGATTGGGGCGAGCGTAGCAGCGCTCCCCGACTGCCTATACCTTCCGCGTGTCGAAATGCTGCCTCGCACGACTTCTGACAAGTCGCCCACCGAGATCACCCCAGTCGATCAGGTCGATCGGCGCTATCGGTTCGTCGGGCCCGGTGGCGTCTGACCCGGGCGCGTCTCTCCCGGGCGAGACGCCGCGGCGGAATTCGGCAGGGCACTGCCATCGACGGGCGCATCGCTGACGGGCTGCGGGGCCGCGCTCACGCCCCCGGGCGCACCCGGCGCCGCTCCGGACCCGCTCAGACGCGGCCCCGACCCCTGCCGCTCCGCCGCCGCGGGCTCGAGATACTCAATTCGCGGGTGATACACCCCACGCAGCGTCACCTTGAACGACTCCGCGATCCGGTGCAGCTGGCGAAACGTCAGATCCGTGTCGTCGAACTGACGTTCCGCCAAACGCTCATTAATCACACCGTCCACCAGCTTTTCGATCGTCTCCATGTCACGCTCGCGGCTCGACCGCACCACCGCCTCACAGGAATCCGCCATCATCACGATCGCCGTCTCCCGACTCTGCGGCCGCGGGCCATCGTAGGTGAAGATCTCCGGATCGATCCCCGGCTCCACTCGCGCCGCTTTGCGGTAGAAGTACGTCACCATCCGTGTCCCATGGTGTTCCGGCACGAAGGCGCGCACCACGGAGGGCAGGCGCTGCCGTTGCGCCAGCTCAATGCCCCACCGCACATGATCCTGAATCACTTCGGCGCTCTCGCGGGGATCAAGTGAGTCGTGGGGATTCCCCCCCTCCGACTGGTTCTCGATGTACATGTGCGGCTTCGCCAGCTTGCCGATGTCGTGGTAGTAGGCGCCGACGCGAACCAACAACGCATCCGCCTCGATCTCCGTCGCCGCCCGCTCCGCCATCGTCGCCACCAGCAGCGAATGGTGAAACGTCCCGGGCGCCTCCTCCTGCAATCGACTCAAGAGTGGCTGGGTCAGTTGCGCCAGCTCCAAGAGCTGCAGCCGCGTCGTAATTCCGAACGCCATGCCCATGAACGAGAATGCACCGATCGTCAAGACGGCCGTCGCCATCCCCGCGACCACGCCGGCCAGGAAGAGATACAGCACTTCATTCGTCGATCGATCCGGGTCGAACAGCCAGAAAGCCAACCCCACCATGAACACCGTGCCACCCACGGCCACGCCGGTGATTCCGTATTGCGTCAACCGCTCCACCCGATACGACGCGTACACCCCGGCGATCGCCGAGAAGAGGTACACCGCCAGCGGGCGAACCCCCTGGATCCCCAGCGGCGCCTCTCCCACTCCGTAGTCCGGATGCACGACCGCCGCAACGCCCGCCACGACCGACACGACCAAGGCGATAATTACCGCCAAGGTCCGATCCAGCAAGGCGGAGACCAGCACCGCCGCCGTGGCGATCGGCAACATCAGCTCCAGCGCCTTGCCGTCCTCCTCCGGAAGCGCCAGCGGCACAATCAGACGCGCGATGCCCACGGAACCCACGACGAGTACGCCCAAAAGCAAGAGCCGGCGATCACTGGACGCCGCATCCGGCGTCGCCACCACCAGGTATGCCCCCAGCGTCACGGCCCCCGCAATCGAGAGAATCAGGAGGGCGATCAGATCGTCGCCAGGGACACCGCCGCCCTCGGGATCCATCTGCGCTAAAGCTTCGGCCGCCAGGGGACTCACCTCTTCACCGGCGAACACGATCTCCCACCCCTGCTCAAAGCTGCGCTCTACCGGAGCGACTGCATCACGGGCGGCCTGCCGCGCCTCCTCCGTCGCCGTCTCGTCCTCTCCCACGTTGGCCAGGATCAACCCCGATACCAACTCCACGATCACCTGCGACTGCGGTGTCGTGAAGCCCAACCCGACCGCCCCGGCCACATCCTCCCGCGCCGTCTCCAGCTCCTCTTCGGCGACATTTGAGGTTAAGACCTCGGTCAACAACTCGATCGCCCGTTCCTTGACGCGACTCCATTGGCCATCCGAGAAGGCAAGGATCTGGAACTGGGATCGCGCGCTGCCGTTCTGATCGGGGATCAGGGCCAGCGCCTCCGTCTGCTCAGCCTCGCTCAGCAAGGGATCCTGACGTACGGAATCCACGTCATCCAGGTAGTTCGAGAGCACCGCGACCTGGGCCGTGCGCACGCCGGCGTCGAAGGCCAGCCGGATCGGCACCTCGTCCGCCGCGACAACACGCGCCTCGTCCGTCAAGATGCCGGACTCGAAACGCAGATCGTCCAGGGCGACGATCGTCTCCGGCGCGAGCTGAGCGACCCGCGGGAATTCCTGCGAGGCCTTGATCGGCACCTGCACCAGCGTCAGCCCGACCGCCAATGCGAGGACGAACGTCGCGATGCGAAACGGGGTGTAGAACTGCACGGACGGCATCAATTACTCGGTCCTACGTCTGGCTTCGCGATCACGCCCATTCGATCGAAGGTTGCTGCACAGGCGCCAGCTGGGCCGCTTCAACATAGCCGGAGCGCAGAACGCGGGCGACTCGTTTCGCGACCAACCGCCTCAGTCCCCCAGCAACTCGGTCACCACCTCGTTGACCAGGCGGCCGTCCGCCTTGCCCCGCAGCTCGCCCATCAGCGGCCCCATCACCTTGCCCTTCTCCCCCGCCCCACTCGCCCCCACCCGGCCGATCGTCGCCCGAACGATCTCCTCGATCGCCTCACGGCTCATCTGCTCCGGCACATAGACCTCCAGGATGCCGATCTCCGCCGCTTCCTGATCCGCCAAGTCGTCCCGGCCCCCCTCCCGGTATTGTTCCACGCTCTCCTCGCGCTGCCGGATCTGCTTCTGCACCACCTGCAGCACCTCGCTGTCATCGAGCGGTTCCCGCTTTTCGATCTCGGCGTTCTTCACGGCGGCTGCCACCAAGCGGATCGTGTCGCGGCGCAGCACATCCTTCGCCTTCATCGCCGTCTTCAGATCCTCGCGGAGGCGCGTCTGAAGTTCTGACATGGGCATACCCCTCATTCACTCGCCGAGCGCAGGACTCACCCGCCCGGCTCGGAAAACGACAAAGCCGCCGGGTAGTCCGGCGGCTCGCCATACGTCGTCCACGGACCGGCCTAGTCGGCCGACGGCAGCACCTTCGGCTGCATCAGTTCCATCTCGCGATCATCGGCCTTCAGGTCGCATTCACCGGGCTTGATGCAGAGCACCTCAATCCCAGTCTCTTCGTCTTTGTATCGCTTACCAAGTTGAACAGCCATGACGGGCCTCCGTTACTTCTTCTCTTCGAGAGGGGTGTCGCCGTGGCGCAGCTCAGCCTCGCCACCACGCGTGACAATGAACTCCGCGCCGCAATCGGGGCAGATATAGCGCTTCCCGGTCTGCGCTGGGGGCATCGCTCAGCTCCTTCTTGGGCGCCACCGCGCCCGCACTTCGTTGGCGCTGCCGCGCCGCTCACATCTTGACAGTTTCGGTGGAAAACGAGCGCGAGTCTATCGCCGCCCGCTTTCCTACGTCAAAACCTTCGCACCAAGGCCTGAAGGCGCGCCTAGGGCGTGCCTTCACCCGGAATGATGTTCGCGGGCAACTCCAGCGTTTTCAGCCACGAGAAGATATCCGCCACATCCCCGTCCGGTAGTTGATCCGCCTGGAAGGCCGGCATGATCGCCCGTGGGCTCCGGTACTGCTCGATCACCTGATCCAACGTCAACCCCGTGCTGGCCACCGTCGGACCGATCAAGCCCTCACCACTCTCGCCGTGGCAGGCGTGGCAGCCATTCGCGAAAAAGAGGTCACGTCCGGTTTCGGGGTCCCCCAACAGCTCTGCCGCGACCGGCTCTGGCTCAACCAGATCCGCCGGGTCGTCCCCGTCATCAACCGGGGGCGGCTCAACAGGCTCCGCTCCGGGCTCAGAGTCCCCCTCGAGTGGGGCCTCTTCCGTCTCAACAATCCCTGCTTCGGCGGCGGCGGCCGCCCCGCGATCATCGGGCGCGCCATCAAAGTCCCCGTCGCTGCAGGCCGCCGCGATGAGCGCCCCGGCGAATAACGCCACGAGCGCCAGCATCCATCCACGCCGAGGCAACCACATCCAGAGATTGGCCATTCCAGGCGTCCGTCCTCTTCTGAACTAGGACCACTGACCGCAGCTGTCCACAGTGAGCGAGGCCACAGGCGTCCCGACCGGCAGGCCCTGTTCAAACCGCGACTCCGCGGTCTCAAGCAGCCCTTCTAAGTTGGCGATCGCTTCTTCACTGGCCCCGGACGCATGCGCCTCCGCCACCGCCGCTTCCAGCCCCCCAATCGCCACTTCGTCCTCGTGGAGCGCCTCTTCCAGGGCAAATTCCCAGGTATTGCCCGCGTTCGTCGTGATCAACGTCACCAGCATGCTCACCTTGAACTCGTTCAGTGAACCACCTTGCGCCACCGCCCATGGCGGCATCGGCGTGCCGTTTCGCCCGCAACTCACCGTGTCGTGGATCCGGGACTGAATCGTCCCGAAGGCACCAATATTCCCCGATCGGTAGGCCAGGGTGTTGGAGGGCTTGTTCAGCGCCGGACCAATCAGCTGGGGGCTGCCCTCGCTCCCCAGGCCATCGTTGCCATGACAGACCCGGCAGTTCCGCGCGAAGAGTTCGGCGCCCCGCGTTGCGTCGTCGATCAAGGCCTTGTCCGTCGCCTCGACCCGGCGCCCATCATCGAACCACACGTACGCGCCCAACCCCGCTACGCCGAGGAACATCAGCACGATCATCGCCAAGATTTGCTTCTGGGTGTTTTGGCCGGTCATCGGTGTATCACTCTTCTCCGATGCCTAGAACTGATACGGAACTGTGCGCTGGGGGTTGTCTTCAGCCCCCTTGCGAATCGTGCCGGTGTCCACGGACAGCGATCCATCCGCCTGGACAGACACTTCCATCGTGTCCAGCGGCCGCGGTGCCGGGCCGAAGACCCGAACCCCAGCCTTCGTGTACGTCGATCCATGGCAGGGGCAACGGAACCAGCCCTGCTTGCCTTCGAAGTTGAAGGTGGACTTCCAGGGCACGGTGCAGCCCAGGTGCGGGCACTTCCACCACAGCGCGACCAGACCGCTGTCCCCCTCGAACCCGAAGCCGCCGTGCGTCCCCTCCCCCTCTTGCAGGTTTACCAGCCAGAATTTCCCTAGCGTCACCTGCACCGGATCCGCTCCCACCTCCGGCACCAGCGTCGATGCGACAGCGATCTTGCCACCGAATCCCTGCACGCCGCGCGGCCAGAAGAATGCCAAGAACGCGGAGAGCGACCCCGTTAGGCCAAATCCGAAGATCCCCCAGAACGAGACCTTGCCCAGTTGCCGCCGCGTCATTTCCATGCGCTGCGCGCGGCGGCGCTGCGCCTTGGTCACCATCGCCCGCTCCGGTGGCGGCGTGTCCGTCACCACCTCGCGACGCGAGGCATCAAGGTGCGGTCCACGCTGCGGACGCCCTCCGGAGGACGGCAGGTCCCCACTGCGCACGATCGTCTGTGGCCCACCTTCGCCGGTGCCCGTGCTCGCCAGCACGACCTCCTGGCCAGGCGTACCACCCTCGGCACTGCCTTCGGCGGCGGCATCTTCGTTGTTGGTCTGGTCGTCGGTCATGTCGTTAGTCATGGGGTGTCTCGCTTACTCCACCACCACAATGTCCCACGGCGGCCGCAATTCCTGACCCTGGCCCCGGAAGGCTGTACCCACCACCGTCGTGACGATGTAGACCGCGATAAAGCCGCTGAAGATAAGCAGTGCCACATCACGGCGCGTCTTGATCCAACCCAGATGATCCCGAGTGAACCGCCACAGCACGATCGGCAAGCCCACCATCGTGGCGACCGGCACGAGTTGCTGCGAGAGGAAACTGGGGAAGTTCAGATTGAGCAGCCATGGCGACTCAGTCGTGCCGGGGATCCCCAGGGGAATCGCCCGCCAATCCTCAAACATCTTAAAGTCGCCGATCGTGAACGAGAGATCGTCCCAGTTGATCCCCGTATCGAAGCCACGGAGATTACGGATCCAATCCAGCCATCCCGGCCATTCGAAGTCGGAATTCAATCCCGTCCCGCGGATGATGTGCTCCGTCCACTCCACGTGCTTGGAGCCATCGAACAGAATCAGAAAGATTGTCGTAATGGCGGCAATCCCGAAGCCCCACAGCGCGAGCCGGACCGCGTTCTGCGTCCCGAACCAGATCCCCTGCGCTTCGTTGTCGCGGTCCCAGTAGGGGATAGCCGCCAGCAGAATCAGCGCGACCGTGGGTACGATCACCCCAGCCCAGGCCGGCTCCATGTGCAACAACAGTTCCTGCAGGTTGAGGAAGTACCACGGCGCCTTGGAGGGGTTCGGCGTGGTATCGCCGTCCGCGCGGTTCAGGAGCGGCGCGTCCACCATTGTCGACAACACCAACAGCGACAACGTAAACAGCACAGCCGCGATGAACTCGATGAAGACGAGGTCTGGCCAGACCAGCACCTCTTCTTCACGTTCACGTCGCGGACGCCTGCGTACGGCTGCCGCTGCCCGAGCTACCATCGTTCCCCCTTCAGCCGGCGACGCACTGCGTCGCCGCATCACGCTGCCCTAGAGCGGCCGCGCCAATCCGCCATCTCGTCTCACCCGCCAGAAGTGCACGGCCATGAAGACCGAGATCACCAACGGCAACGCGATCACGTGCAATGTGTAGAAACGGATCAAGGCCGCCGGCCCCACCTCAAATCCACCCAGGAGCAGGAATTTGCTCTCATCCCCCATCACCGGCGCCGATCCAATCATCGTGGTGCCCACGGTGACTGCCCAGAAGGCCAGCTGATCCCAGGGCAGCAAGTAGCCCGTGAACGAAAGCAGCAACGTGAGGATGAACAGCAGCACGCCAATGACCCAGTTGAACTCCCGCGGCGGCTTGTAGGCCCCGGTGTAGAACACCCGCATCATGTGCAGCAGGACCAGGATGATCATCGCGTGCGCCATCCAGCGGTGCAGATTGCGCAGCAGCTGACCGAAGCGGACGTTCGTCTCCAGCGCCTGGATGTCCTGATATGCCCGCTCCACCGACGGAACGTAATAGAACATCAAAAGGACGCCGGTGACCGTCAGCCCCAGGAACATGAAGAACGAGAGCCCACCCAAGCAGTAGGTGTGCGTGATCTTGACGTGAGTCCGGTGGATCCGCGTGGGGTGCAGATGAAGGAAGACGTTCGTGGCCACCACCAGCATCTGGTTGCGTGGCGTGTTGGGGTAGCCCGTACGGAAGATCGACTGCCAGACGTAGTTCCGGAAAATGAGGTCGTAAATGACCTCATTGATCCCCTTGTCGGGCGGCCGCTCAACATTCGCCATTCCGACCCCTTACCTTTCCCACCAGCGGCCCAGGACCACCATGGCCCCAATCGAAAACAGCATTGTCAGCCCAACGAGGGGAAGCTCCATGATTTCGGAGCGAAATGGGATATCCAGCAGGACTTCCACGGTTCGACTCCTCGCTCTCCACCTGGACCGGCCAAAACCGCCGGTCTCAAGGTCGTATCATGACGCGTGCGCGGACTACGCGCATTCGTGATGAAACGTGCAATCGAAAATCTACGACCGCCCCCAGTGAGTGTCAAGCAAACTCACCAACGGGAAAATGGCCGATCCGCCATCTGGCGCGCGCGTGGGAAAGCCCGCGAAACGCTGGGGATCCCGCTGCCAATCCCCAACGAACTCGCATCGAAGAGCGGCCGCTAGGGACGCACGATCCGGACGGAACCCCCACCCTGCCCCGCCACCACTTCGCCAACCTCCAGAAACTCAGGCACCGCATCCTTGATCGATCCTACATCCTGGGGATCGACCGCCACAATCAGCCCAACCCCCACGTTGAAGACGTGGGCCATTTCGTCGTCGCTGATCTCGCCGGTACGACGGATCAGAGCGAAGACCGGCGGCTCAGGCCAGCTCCCCTGGCGCACCACCGCCTCGGTGCCATCCGGCAGAATCCGGACGAGGTTGCCAAAGATTCCGCCCCCCGTAATGTGCGCGATCCCCTTCAGGCGCGGGAGCGCAGGTTCCACCAACGGCCAGTAACACCGGTGCGGATGCAACAATGCGTCGCCTAACGACTCCCCGAGTTCCGCCCGCGCGTCCTGCAACACTCCCGCCTCACGCACCGGATCGGAACCATGCAGATCGAAGATGCTCCGCACCAGGGAGTAGCCGTTCGTGTGCAATCCCGTGCTGGGCAATCCCAAGAGGATGTCGCCCGGGCGAATGTGTTCGCCCGTGATCTGGCGCCCCTTCTCCACAATCCCCACGATCGTTCCCGCCAAGTCGAAGTCCCCATCCCGATAGACATCCGGCATATCGGCCGTCTCGCCGCCAAGCAACGCCGTCCCCGTCTCGCGACAGGCAGTCGCCACCCCCTGCACGATCTCCACTTTCTCGTCCTCGGTCAGCCCACTATTCGCCAAGTAGTCCAAGAAGAACAGTGGTTGGGCGCCCGCCGTCAGGATATCGTCCACGCAGTGGTTGACCAAGTCCTGACCCACGGTGCCAAATCGCCCCATCATCCGCGCGATCAGCACCTTCGTCCCCACCCCATCAGTAGAGGCGACGAGCACCGGCTCGTTGTAGGCCGAGAGATCGAAGAGCCCGCTGAACGGTCCCACTCCCCCCATCACTTCGGGACGCGTCGCCTGCCCGGCCAGCGCTTTGTAACGGGGAATCAGGCGATCGTTCGCGCCAATGTCCACACCAGCCTCGGCGTAATGTGGTGCGTTCTGCGATTCGCTGGTCTTAGGCATTCATCTCAACAATCAGCAGATCTGTGTCCAGCTTGGGCTGTTCCGGTTGTGCCATCTTCGTCCGCGGGCAGGCCCTGATCGTGTTCAAGCGGGCCGCGCGAACTCACGACTCAGCCTCGCGCCTCTTCTTCGATCGCCTCGGAGCTCACCGGGCTGAACACCGCGACGTTCGCCACCGCGTGCGGGGAATCCCCCTCCAGCGATTGGTCATCGACTTCCAGCGCAAGCTTGTCCATCTCCAACTGCACCGGGATCGGATACTCCCCCGTGAAACAGGCGGCGCAGTGCGTCTCCTTGCCCGATACGGCGCGCTTCAGCCCGGCAAGCGAGAGATAGGCCAGGCTATCGGCTCCAATATGCTCCCGGATCTCCTCAATCGAATGCCGCGACGCGATGAGTTCGCCGCGTGAGGCCATATCCACCCCAAAGAAACAGGCATGCCGGATTGGCGGCGCCGTAATCCGGACATGGATCTCGGCCGCCCCCGCATGCCGCAAGAGCTGCACGATGCGCGGCGTCGTCGTGCCGCGCACGATCGAATCGTCCACCACGATGAGCCGCTTTCCCCTGATCACATCGGGCAAGGGATTGAACTTCAGACTCGCGCCCAGGTCACGTAATCGCTGATCGGGCTGAATGAAGGTCCGGCCCACGTAACGGTTCCGCACCAGTCCTTCGACGTAGGGCACGCCGGATTCCTGGGCATAGCCCACCGCGTGCGATGTCGCGGAGTCCGGCACGCCGATCACCAAGTCCGCGTCCACGTGCGACTCCCGTGCCAACTCCATCCCCATCGCCATCCGCGCCGTGTAGGCGAGCTGGCCATCCAAGATCGAATCGGGGCGGGCGATGTAGATCTGCTCAAAGATGCAGCCCGCCGATTGCGCCGGTACGGCCACCTGTTCCGATTTCAACCCGTGCTCGTCGATCGTAATCAGCTCACCCGGCTCCACGTAGCGCAGGAACGTCGCGCCGATGTGATCGAGAGCACAGGTCTCGGAGGCCACGACGTAGCCGCCGCCGATCTCGCCAATGCAAAGCGGTCGAACCCCCAACGGATCGCGCGCCGCCATCACCGACGTGGGCGTCAGCATCGTCAGCGAGAATGCCCCCTGGAAGACCCGCATCGCCTGCGCGAACCGATCCGCCCATGACCCCGCCAACGACAGCAGATATTGGCCGATGATCTCAGAGTCCGTGGAGGTCTCGAAGCGGTACCCATCCGTCTCCATGTTGGCGCGAATCTGGGCCGCGTTGACGATATTGCCGTTGTGCGCCAACGCCAGCCGCCCCTCGGGGCTCTGCATCAACAGCGGCTGCGCGTTGCGGAACTGGCTGGAACCCGTCGTTGAATAGCGGGTGTGCCCGATCGCCGCGATCCCTTGCAGGGGATCGAGCGCATCCTCATCGAAGACCTGCGAGACCAGCCCCATCCCGGTGCGAAGCTTCAGCCGTGCGCCGTCCGTCGCGCAGATGCCGGCGCTTTCCTGTCCGCGATGCTGCAGTGCGTAGAGTCCGTAGAAGGTCAGACGCGCGACATCGAGATGCGGCGCATAGATGCCGAAAACTCCGCAGGCTTCTTTGATCTGGTCGCCCAAGCGTCCCCTCCATTTGAAGGGTCCTCACGGGGAGGAGAATTTCTACGCGCCAGACGCCTCGGAGGCGTGATCACCCCGAGTGTAACACGCGTCTTCTTAGAGTCTCGACATCCCACCACGCGCCGCGCACCGTAACGACGCGCATTCAACTCATCACCGCGCTCCGGACGGCGACGACGCCTTGCCGAGCAGCCAACGCCGGTGCTCCACCATCAAACAACGGTCCTGCACCGTCGCCAACCCTGCCTCCCGCGCCCGCTCCATCCCCACCTCGTTCGTGATCCCCTCCTGCAGCCATACGGCCTGCGCGCCGCGCGCGATCGCAGCATCGATCGCTTCATCCGTCTCCACTGACCGACGAAACACGTTAACCAGATCGACCCCGATCGACGCTGGAATCGCGGCGATGGATGGGTACACCACCTCCCCCAAGATGGGCCCGCCTTCCTTCGGGTTCACCGGCACGATGCGATACCCCTGCGCCTGCATATACTTCGTCACTCGATGACTGTCCCGGCGCTCATTGCTAGATAAGCCCACCACCGCGATCGTTCGCGTCGCCTCCAGGATCGTGTCGTCGGGCTCACGCCGCGTGCGCATCGCGGCTACCAGATCGGCCCACGGATCGGGGCCTCGCTCATCGCGGAGAGCGCCTCTGCCACATCCCAGACCACGTCCAGCCCCTCTTCCTCCCGGCTGCGCGAGACGTTATAGCTGCCGAGTTCCAGTCGCTTGCCGCTCTTCTTCACCAACGCGATCTGCCACTGCGCGATTTCCAGAGCCGGCTCATCGCCATCGGCATGACGCTGCGCGCGCGCCAGGTCCTCCACCACGAACTCCCGGATCTTCCAGAACGGCACCAACTCGTTCGTGCCCACCCCCAGCCCCAAGAACTGCTGCTTGAAGGAGATATTGTTCCCATCCCGGTCCGCCACGGCATTCGCCCCGAAGACCGCAAAAACCAGCGACAACCCTGACAACGGCAGCAGCAGCACCGCCACCAGCAACATCACCGGCAGCGCCCAGAACGGGAGCGACTCCGTCCAGGTCACGATCGACGCCAGCAAGATCGCCGTCAGTCCCAGCCCGATCGCCGGCGCCACCACCGCCGACCGTGGCGGCCCGATCTCAATCCGCTCTGGGCGTACCTTCGCCACCCGGCGGTGCAGTAGCACGTCACGCGGCTCCAAGGGGTCCTCGCGGAGCGCTGGGACATAGGTCTTAGCTGCGGCGCTCTCAACCATCGCGGCGTCCGTGGTCGCGCCCTCGGACGCGGCCGCCGCGCGCAGGTCTCCGGCATTCGCCGCCTGTGAGGCCTCATTGGGGGAAGTGGTCATGACGCCGCCCAGTATATCCGCGCCTTGGCTGAGGCACCCGCTGGAAGTGACACCCGGTCACGAGCTCGCCGGGCCATGAGCTCACCAGGCCATGAGCGGCTAGACGCTCGGATCGACACCCTCCTATGCTCGCAGCATGGATCGCTCACGGCTCACCGGTACCCTGCTCATGGTCACAATGGCCGCCCAGGTTGTGCTCTTCCTGATCGGCGCCGCGCGGCGGTCGTACACGGCCCTCGCCATCCCCATCGCGCTGATGGTCACCTTCCTCTCCGTCCTGGGGTTCTGGGTAGGCTGGACCCTCGCCTCGATGGAAGATGATCTGGCCGGCCTCGAATTCGAAGCCGAACCCCTAGACGACGTCTAGCTGGATAGCGCCTAGCAGGCCGTCGGCCCAATCCGAACTCGAGATGCGCCGCACGCCCGCCGTTCCCAAACGTTGCAGAGCGTCCCGGACCGACCCCTCCCAACCGGGCGGCACCAGGTCCAGGTCCAGGTCGGCGAGAGGCGCCAGCACGAACGAACGCTCCCGAATCGCCACGTGCGGGATCGTCAGCCACTCCCGGGCCAGCACCGCCTCCCCGAAGATCAGAATGTCGATGTCGATCGGTCGCGGCCCCCAACGCAACCCGAGACGACGCCCCAGCCGTCGCTCCACCTCCTTGATCAACGCCAACAGATCCTCGGGCGCCAACGCGGTCTCAACCTGAGCCACGGCGTTCAGAAAGGCTGGCTGCTGTTCGATTCCCGGCGCCGGCAGCGGCTCCGACTCATACAGACCCGAAACGGCGATCAACCGTGCCTCCGGCGCCAGCCGCCCGATCGCCCCCCGCAGGTTGGCGGCACGATTGCCAATGTTGGCCCCCAGCCCCAAATAGACCTCAGTCACACCCTGTCTCCTCCGGCTCCCACCCCCGCACAATCGCGTCCGACATTCGAGCCACCCGCACCATCTCCTGCACATCATGCACCCGCACGAGGTCAGCCCCGTGCGCGATCGCCAGCGCCACCGTTGCCGCCGTCCCTCCCAGCCGCTCCTCCACAGGCAAGTCCAGCACATGCCCGATGGTGCTCTTCCGTGACGTGCCCACCAGGATGGGCCGGCCCAGGTCGGTCAACTCGCCCAACCACCGCAGCATCTCCAGATTCTGTTCCACGCGCCAACCGAAGCCAAAGCCCGGATCGACGATCACGCGCGAGCGGGCGATCCCCGCCGACTCCGCGATCGCCAACGATTCCCGCAGCCCCGTCCGGATATCACCGATCACATCGTGGTGCGGACGATCGCGCTGATTGTGCATCGCCACGACCACCGCGCCGTGCTCCGCGACAGCTGTCGCCACCCCCGGATCCCCCCGCAGGCCATTCACGTCATTCACAATCGACGCCCCGGCTGCCAGCGCAGCCTGAGCCGCCTCCCGCTTCGTCGTATCGACGCTAATCGGTACCTCCAGATCCTCCACCAACCGCGCGATCACTGGCACAACCAAGCGCTGCTCTGCTGCCGCCAACACCGGCTGAAACCCCGGCCGCGTCGACTCCCCACCCACGTCGATGATGTCCGCGCCTTGCACCACCATCGACCGCGCCTGCTCCACCGCCGCATCGGCACTCGTTAGGCCGTCCCCCGAAAAAGAGTCGCTCGACAGATTGACCACGCCGACGATGAAGGTGCGCGAACCCCAGACGAACTCCCGCCCGCGAATCGAAGTCGCGACTGGATACTGCTGCGGAGCACGCATCGGCATGGGGTCCGAACTCGCTATTCGATCGGCGTTTCCGTCTCGATCGGCTTCCGTTCCTCACCGCTCGACTCCAGCCGCACCATGCTGCTGCCCTCCGGCAGATCCGCCACCTCCAGCGGCAACTCCGTCGCCTCACCGTCTTCCATGCGCCAAATCCGCACCGACGGCGGATCCTCTGCCAACGATACGAGGAGCCAATACGGCCAGGCCTCGGGTGTCTCCAACATGCGTGAGAAATTCGCGTCGGTCGGAGACGGCCGCGCCTCCGTCATCGTGTGGGAGTGATACACGACAAAGAGGTCAGCATCCTCGTCCTCAATCATTCGAAACAGGTAGTACAGCTCTCCCGCCGGGATCGAAAAACGATACGGGCTCGCCTCGGCGTTGGTCGCCCGGTAGAGCTTCAACCGATCGTCCTTGCAGCGCACGATCACGCCACAGCACTCGTTCGGTTCATCCTCACGCGTGTGCGCCACCATCTCGTCGATGAATGCCTGCGGCAGCGTCACGCTCTCAGCCATCCCGCATTCCTCTCGATCTGAAGTCCCGACTCGTCGCCAGCCCGCTTAAGAAACTACCGGCGGCTGCGCGCCGCCGATAGTCGGTAGTTGCCTCGAAGTGCGCCAAGCGCCAAGTCGGCGATGGACGCCTTCTAGCTCTTGGGCTGCGGGGTCGTGCGCAGGTAGGGCTTGACGGTGGTGTAGCCGGGGAATTTCTTGGCGGCGTCCTCGTCAGAGACGCCGGGCAGAATCACGACATCGTCGCCCT
>PVBE011802535.1_pt1 | contig 41103 bp, 39 predicted proteins | sample 1631181 | NCBI WGS metagenome assembly PVBE01 (sample SAMN08397723, study PRJNA350692) | Marine metagenome, whole genome shotgun sequencing project. | isolation source: water | place: Pacific Ocean | collected 2012-04 | reverse complement strand
TGGCGATGGCCAACGACAATGCTGCCGAGTCTCTGCAGATGCTGCGGGTGAAGTGGATGGCCGACGCGGGGAAGACGAGCGCGGCGCTGGAAGAGCTCGAGGAAGCCCTGAATCTCCCCTCGGCGCCGGGTCGGATCGAGTGCTACGACATTTCGAACGTGCAAGGAACGAATTCCGTCGCCAGCATGGTGGTCTTCATCGATGGCCAACCCGCGACGCGCGAGTACCGGCGCTTCAAGATCAAGACGGTGCAGGGTGCGAACGACTTCGCGTCCATGGCGGAGGTTCTGCAGCGCCGCTTCAAACGGCTCGCCCGCGAACGCGAGGAGGCCAGAGAGCATCAGCCCGACGCGGCGGAACATCGTGAAATCCCCGTCGAGATGCGTCGCCCGATCATGTCGGTTGAGGTTGACAACAACGAGGGTGAGGAGAATGTCGGATCTGTCGTGGATCCGCGCGAGGCGGTGACGCCGGCAGCCGAGCAAGGGCCGGCCCACTCGCAAGGCGTAGAGGCGTTGGCGAACGCCGCCGAAGCGCAGACGGCTCATGTGCGTTCGAAGGAAGGCTGGGAGGCCGCTCCCGACCTCGTCATCGTGGACGGGGGGAAGGGGCAGCTCTCGGCGGCGCATGATATTTTGCGAAATCTCGGCGTCGATGACGTTCCCTTGGCGGGGTTGGCGAAGCGCGAAGAGGAGCTGTTCGTCGTCGAGTCACGAGATCCGATCCGGCTCGATCGTCGCTCCCAGGGGCTATATCTCGTTCAGCGAATCCGTGACGAGGCGCATCGATTCGCGATCACCTACCACCGCAATCTGCGGGGACGTCGGAGCCTGGAGAGCCCACTCGATTCCGTCGAGGGGATCGGGCCAAAGAAGAAGAAGGTTCTGCTACGCAAGTTCGGTTCGCTCAAAGGCTTGCGGGAAGCAAGCGTTGACGAGATCGCCGCCACGCCCGGCCTGACCAAGAAGTTGGCGGAGGCGATCAAGGGGACGATCTAGAACCGCTTCCGTTGGGCGCCGTCGATCCGCTCGATCCACCGACAGTTTTTATGTAGAGTACCCGTATGCATCAATGGGCTCATCCGATCCTGTCCGGCTCGCAAATTTCTCGCCCCATAATGCTTCGGTGACCAGACCATGGGACTTCGGACCCGACAAGGCGATTTCATGGCTGCCGACGCCCGACATCCCCTCGATCAACAGCCTGGAGGGTGAATCTGCGTGAATAGACGTGGACAACGTGGACAGGCAGTGGGGATCGCCTTGTGACAGAAAATTCGCAGTGCCTATGATGCCGCCCGACGACTAAACGCTTTCGCGGAGACGGGGACCTCTTCATGGACGAACAGGTACAACACTTCCTGACTTTTATGTCAGTGGAGAAAGGATCCGCCGCCAACACGATCTCGGCTTACCGCAACGACCTGGAGCAGTTCCGTCAGTTCGTGGATCTCCGCTGCTCGAACGGGACACGCGCCCGCTGGAACGATGTGGATCCTGATGTCCTCCAGGGCTACGTGCAGCACCTGCGGGAGAAGGGCTACGCGGATGCCACGGTGGCACGCAAGGTGGCGGCCGTGAAGAGCTTCTTTAGCTACCTCACGGCTGAAGGAGTAGTGCCCTCTGATCCGACGGAGTCACTGTCCTCGCCGCGGGTGGGGAAGTCTTTGCCAAAGGCCTTGTCGGTGCGTGAAGTCGATGAGCTGCTGGAGCAGCCGCGCAAGCGGTCGACGCCGGAGGCGAAGCGCGACAAGGCGATGCTGGAGTTGCTCTACGCAACCGGCATGCGAGTCAGCGAGCTCGTTTCTTTGGACCTGGACAGCATCGAACTCCATCAGAACAAAGCGACGGTCCGCTGCGTGGGCAAAGGGAACAAGGAACGCTTGATTCCGATTCATGACCAAGCCGTGCATGCCCTGCGCATTTATCTCCAGGACGCCCGTCCGGAGCTGGCCCGCTCCCGTCGCGAGCGGGCCCTGTACATCAACCGACGCGGGGATCGGCTGACGCGGCAAGGCTTCTGGCTGATTCTCAAGAACTACGCGAAGGCCGCGCGGATCGAGAGCGAAGTGACACCGCACACCCTGCGCCACTCATTCGCCACACACATGTTGCGGGGCGGGGCGCCGCTGCGCAGCGTGCAGGAACTGCTCGGTCACGCCAACATCTCCACGACCCAGGTCTACACGCAGCTAACGAACGACCACGTGCGGAGGGTCTACGACAAGGCACACCCTCGCGCGACGTAGGGCGTCGCGGAGGGGTTCGCCGGTTCAGCCTGACTGACCCGGCACGCGTTGTTCCTGGTCAAGGCCGCTCCTAGGATGGGGCGGCCTTTCTAGTGAGGCGGGAGTACAGGAATCCCCCCACTGGAGCAGCCGCTACGGGCGGATCGGGAAAGGCTCGAATTGATGGAGATCGTCGAGGTCACGGCACGTGAAGTGCTCGACTCGCGGGGCAACCCCACGCTCGAGGCCGAGCTGACGCTGTTCGACGGGATCGTTGGGCGAGCCATGGTGCCCTCAGGCGCCTCAACCGGGGCCCACGAGGCCGTGGAGCGGCGTGACGGGGACCCGGCACGGTACGGCGGTCAGGGTGTACAGGGGGCGATCACCGCCGTCAACGGTGAGATCAGCGATGTCATCGTCGGTATGGATGCCTCCGACCAGATCGGCATCGACGAGGCTCTCCTGCGTCTGGACGGGAGCCCGAACAAAGAGCGCCTCGGCGCGAATGCTCTGCTCGGCGTCTCGCTCGCCGCCGCTCACGCGGCCGCGGCTGAGCTTGGACAACCGCTCTACCGGTATCTGGGCGGCCCCATGGCCCGCACGCTGCCCGTCCCGATGGCCAATATCCTCAACGGAGGCAAGCACGCGGAGGACAGCACCGACTTCCAAGAGTTCATGGTGATGCCGGTGGGTGCGCCCACGTTCCGTGAGGGCGTTCGGGTGGTGGCGGAGGTCTACCAATCGTTGAAGAAGACACTGGCGGAGCAGGGGCTCGCGACGGGTGTCGGCGACGAGGGAGGCTTTGCGCCATCGCTGCCAAGCAATGAGGCGGCGATTGAGATCATCTTGAATGCGATCCAGGCAGCCGGATACGAACCCGGCCGAGATATCGCCCTGGCGCTCGATCCCGCGATCACGGAACTCTACGAAAACGGCGAATACGTGCTGGCCACGGAGGGGCGCCGGCTCAGTTCCGACGCCCTCGCGGATCTCTGGTCCGATTGGGTCGACCGCTACCCGATCGTCTCCCTGGAAGATGGCATGGCCGAGGACGACTGGGAGGGCTGGGCGAAGCTCACCGCGAGCATCGGCGAGCGCGCGCAGACGGTTGGCGATGACTTGCTGGTGACGAACCCCGAGCGGCTGGCGCGGGGCATCCGCGAACGCTCCGCCAACAGCATCCTGATCAAAGTCAACCAGATCGGCACGCTGACCGAAACCCTCCGCACCATCGACATGGCGCACCGCGCGGGTTGGACCACGGTGATTAGTCACCGTTCAGGCGAGACGGAAGATACGACGATCGCGGACCTCGCCGTGGCGACCAACAGCGGCTTGATCAAACTCGGTGCCCCTGCCCGCTCCGAGCGCGTCGCGAAGTACAACCGTCTGCTGCGGATCGAAGACGAACTCGGCGAGAACGCGCACTATCCCGGCGCTGCGGCGATCCGGCAGGCCGCGCGGCTGAACACGGATCGATCCGGCTAGCTTGTTGAGGAGGCGTCCGCAGCCATGTCCGGCGAGACGATTCCTGTGGTGCGCGCGCTCATTGATGAACTTGAGGCGAATCGATCGATATTCGAAGCGCTGTGCGTGGCCTGCGGACGCCTGCAGATGGGGCGGATCGTCCCAGGCGGCCGATGGACGGTCTTGGAGCATGTCGCTCACGTCGCGTCGTACGACGCGCTGGCGATTCAGCAGATTGAGCACGCTCGCCTGTTGCAGGCCGGGCCATCCAACCCCGTTGACGAAGCGGTTGCGCCCAACGGACCGGCGCTCCCCGATGCCGATGTGTGGAATGAAGCCGAGGTCGCGCGCCGGGCGGGCCGCACCACCCAGATGCACGTCGCCGAGATGGAAGGGATGCGGGAACGAATCGTGCCGCTGATTGCTGGGCTCAATGGCCGAGCACTGGCCCGCGAGATCCAGTTCCCCGGGGACGCTCGGCGCAATCCCGATTCCGTGCCGCTGCGAATGTGGCTGGAGCGCTGGAGTAAGCACGACATGATCCACGCGCGTGAAATGCTTGAGGCTATCCCAGAGATCGGTGCCAATTCGGACTTTCAGTCCTGGCTGGCGGACGACCCTCTGCTCGAAGCCCTGCAACGGGGTGAGCGCGGGGACGGGGAAGAGAGCGGGTCGCATTGATGGTCGAGACGCCGGACTTCGTGGCGGACTGGTGGTCCGGGGCGAGCAACGGACAGCCCCTCTACACGCGCATCCATCGGGCGTCTGTCGAGCATTTGCAGGCCGCGCTCGATGCGCTTCCGGAGTACGACGGTCCGACGGTCATCCCCGCCCCGGACCGCGCCCCTCCCCGGGCGGCGGATCTGCCAGAGGTCCAGGCCTTGCGCGCGTCGTTGCAGGATGACAAGACTGCGTTCGACACCATCGAGCGCTGGACGCGCGCCTTGACGATGGCGACCCAAGCCCTGCAGGGCAAGCGCCCGCTGGAGTGGAACGCGGACGATGTTGCGACTCGCTGCATCGCGCAAGCTCGAGACGAAGGCGGCAACTACTGGTCGACGCTGGAAGCCGTGCGTCGATTCTGGGAATGGCATCCCGACCGGCCCTACATCGAAGCGCAGGAGGCACGGCTGCTGGAGTTCTTACGCTTGGTGATCGCCGAAGACGACAGCTCATGAGCCAGGAACCGAGCCCGACCGACCCAACGGATGCCGTTCCCCAACGCGTTTCCCCGATCACCTTCCCCAGCACGGATCTAGTGCTACCAAAGCCCGGCGAGACTGATCCTCAGACTGTACGCGACGCGTACCGCGAGACCTCCTTCGCGTTGCGGCCTGATATGAATTGGCTGGTGAAGGCCCTGAAGCTGCAACGGGCAATTGTCGCAGCGTCCTATCCATCCAAGTATCGGAACCACCGATACGGTGCAGCCCTCTTGCTGTGGTCACGGATCTACACGACGGGCATAGACCTGTTGCGGATGACGGCCTCAGGCTCGTATGCGTCCGCCGCGCCCCTGCTGCGGGCTCAGCTTGAGTGGCTGGGCGCTGAACAGGCGGTCGTCGGCAGCGAATATGTCGACTACGAAAGCTGGCTACGTGACGCGTTCCAGCCGGATCCGGAGTTCGGCGCCACGGCAATCGGCATGGGGCAATACATGGCCGGCCAGCAAATCGCCGGAGCCGACGATCTCAGCGAGATCTACCGCGCCGCATCGGAGCTGGCGCGCCCACATTTCGGTGCGTCCGCCCTTCTGGCCGCTCCAGAGTCCAACGTCCAGAAGATCGCGATCAATTGGGGCGACCAGAGTTTTCACTTGGGTTGGGCCCAGATCCTCTTTGGCTGGGAGATGGTCGTCCAAGACAGGCAGCTCCGCTTTGCGATCGGTCGCGACCTTTTCGCGGTCGAGGCAGAGATGCGGGAGTCGTACCACAAACTCCACCGAGAGCTGGAGTCCTTGCTCAGCGCGCGCGACCGCTGTCGCACGGAGTGGGCGGAGAAGGACGGTCGACAGCGCCTACTTATCCACAGTTTCCGCCGCCAACCCGGCGGCGCCCCGAAAGAGCTACTGCTTTAGCGCCCCAGTGATTGCCTGGATGCGAACCATCTGGGAGCCTCGCAGGAGCATCCACCACAGGGAGGTATTGGCATGGCAACCAAGATCGGAATCAACGGCTTCGGTCGGATCGGTCGGCAGGTCCTAAAGGGCATCCTCGACTTCCATGAGGACGATCTGGACGTCGTCGCGATCAACGACCTCACCGACTCCGAGACAAATGCCCATCTGTTCAAGTACGACTCCAACTATGGCCGCTATCCCGGCGATGTCGAGGTGCAGGACGGCGCCCTGGTGATCAGCGGCCACAAGATCACTGTGCTGTCCGAGCGAGACCCCGGCAAGATTCCGTGGGGCGACTACGACGTGGACATCGTCGTGGAATCCACGGGCATGTTCGCCGATGGCGAGCGAGCGCGTGAGCACCTGAACACCGGCCCGAAGAAGGTCATCATCTCGGCTCCCGCGACGAACGAAGATCTGACCGTGGTGCTTGGCGTGAATGACGACGCGTACGATGCCAGCCAGCACAACGTCATCTCCAACGCGTCCTGCACGACGAACTGCTTGGCCCCCGTGGCTAAGGTCTTGGACGAAACGGTGGGCATCAAGAGTGGGATCATGTCTACGATCCACGCCTACACCAACGATCAGGTCATTCTGGACACGGTCCACAAGGATCTGCGACGTGCTCGCACCGCGGGATCCAACATCATTCCGACCAGCACCGGCGCGGCCCGCGCCGTGGGCCGGGTGATGCCGCACCTCAATGGGAAGCTCAACGGCATGGCCTACCGCGTGCCCACAACGACTGTCTCGGTCGTCGATCTCGTCATCGATGCGGAGCGCGAAACGACCGTGGAAGAGGTCAACGCCGCCTTCAAGAAGGCCGCCGAGGATCGTGAGGGGTCGCTGTTCGGAATCCTGGACTATGAGGAAGAGCCGCTGGTCTCGAGCGACTACAAGGGCAGCCCCTACTCATCGGTGATCGATGCGCTGAGCACGATGGTGCTGAACGGAACCCAAGTCAAAGTCGTGTCCTGGTACGACAACGAGTGGGCCTACTCGGTTCGGGTGGGAGACCTCGCGGCACGGCTAGGCGCCACCCTTTAGGTCACGCGGCGAGGCCGGATGCTTCAGACGCGTGAGGACGGATTCCTACCGGCTCGAGTCCTGGCGTCCTTGGCGTGATTGCGGCGGCATAGTCCGCAAGCCGCGCGGCGGCCTAGACTAGACCGATGTTTGACTCTCTCACTGACAAGCTCGGCAGCGTCTTCGGGAAGCTCGGTCGACACGGAACGCTGACCGAGAAGGATTTGGAAGACGCCCTCCGCGAGGTCCGTCTGGCGCTGCTCGAAGCGGACGTGAACTACAAGGTCGCGCGCGACTTCATCAAAGCGATCAAGGCCCGCGCGCTCACCGACGAAGTGCTGCAGAGCGTGACCCCGATCCAAAAGGTCGTGGGGATCGTCAACGAGGAACTCGTCACGCTGCTCGGGGGGCAGGCACCTCAGATTCAGCGGGCGTCTCAGCCACCGACGATCATCATGTTGGTGGGGCTCCAGGGCGCGGGGAAGACGACGACGGCGTCCAAACTCGCCGTCCACATGCGACGCGCTGGCGACCGCCCTCTACTCGTGGCGGCGGATGTCTACCGCCCTGCCGCCATCGAGCAACTCAAGCAATTGGGCGCGCAGCTGGATATCGCGGTATACGAGGAAGGCCCGGGCAAGCCCCAGGAGATCGTGAAGCACGGCCTGCAGGAGGCGAAGCGGATTGGCGCGGCGGTCGTGATCATCGATACGGCGGGGCGGCTGCACGTCGACGAGGAGATGATGGACGAGATCCGGGATCTCAAGTCGACGTACAAGCCGCACGAGGTCCTTCTCGTCGCCGATGCGATGTCTGGCCAAGACGCGGTCAGTGCGGCGCAGGCTTTCCACGAAGCGGTCGATATCACCGGCGTCGTGCTAACGAAGATCGATGGCGATGCGCGGGGTGGCGCCGCGTTGTCGATCCGTGCGGTCACCGGCGCACCGATCAAATTCCTCGGAACCGGGGAGCGTGCGGACGCGCTGGAACTCTTCCACCCTGATCGCTTGGCCTCCCGGATTCTGGGGCAGGGCGACATCGCCACCCTGACGGAGCGGGCGCAAGAGGAGTTCGGCGAGCAAGATGCCAAGGGCCTTCAGAAGCGCATGCAAGACGGAAGCTTCGGCTTGGACGACTTCTTGGAGCAGTACAAGCGCGTGCAAAACATGGGATCCATCAGCCAGCTGCTTGGCATGATTCCGGGCATGGGCAATATCAAGAAGCAGCTGCAAGTGGATGAGTTGGACGACTCATTCTTTACGCAAGTGGAAGCGATCATCGGATCGATGACGCTGCAGGAGCGGCAACATCCTGAAATCATCAAGGGTAGCCGCAAGCGGCGAATCGCCAGCGGCAGCGGAACCACGCCACAAGATGTGAATCAGATCTTGAATCAGTTCAAAGAAGCCAAGAAGATTATGAAGGCAGTCGCCAGCGGAAAGATGGGCGGCCTCATGGCCGGCGCCCGACGCTGACCGCCTTCACGACACCATCCGCCCGCGGATACTTGAGGAGTCCCCATTGCTGAAATTACGTTTGGCCCGAGCGGGTCGGAAGAAGCGCCCCTACTACCGAGTGGTGGTGACGGAGCACACGGCCCCGCGCGACGGTCGGTTCCTGGAGATTCTGGGGCAGTACGATCCCATCGTGGAGCCAGCGGCGTTCAGCGTCCACACCGAACGGGTCCAGCACTGGTTGTCGCAGGGGGCGCAGCCCACTCCGACGGTGCATCGGCTCCTGCACAAAGAGGGGTTGATCGGCGAACTCAAGACCAAACCCCGCTCCAAGCGCGCCGATGCCAAGCGCAAAGCACAAGCAGAGGCCGCGAAGGCGGCTGCAGCGGCGGAGGCGGCCGGCGACGATAACGCGGCGGCCGGCAGCGACTAGGGGGCAAACCGATGCAAGACCTGATTGAGTACATCGCCAACTGGATCGTGGATGACGAAGACGCGGTGCAGCTCAGTGAGCAGCAACGGGGTGGCCGCACTACGGTGCGTCTGGAGGTCGCGGAGAGCGACATGGGACGCGTTATCGGTCGGGAAGGTCGCCTCGCCAGCGCGATGAGGACCCTGCTGGACATCGCTGGCGATGTCCGCGACGAGCGCATCTCTCTGGAAATTCGCTAGGTTCCCTCAATGCCGCTTCGTGCCGTCAAGGATCGCCGGCTGCGTCCCTCTCAGACGCGCGCAGGGTTCCGGGCGATCGGTCGGGTTCTGAAGCCACGCGGGTTGAACGGCGAACTCAAGATTTTTCCCCTCACCAGTTTCCCGGAGCGCTTCGATCCCGGCGAGACGATCCTCATCGACGAGACCACGTATCGTGTCGAATCCTCGCAGTGGGAGGCGGATGTCGTGTTCGTCCGGCTGGCGGGCATTCGGCACCGCGATCAGGCCGAAGCGCTGCGTGACACCCTGGTGGAGGTGCCGGAAACGGATCGAGCTAACCTCGATCAAAACGAGTACTACCTCGACGAAATTGAAGGATGCGCGGTCGTCGATTCCGACGGGGCAGCCATCGGCCTCGTGCGGGAGGTCCTTCAGCCGGGCGCGAATGATGTGTATGTCGTCTCGCGCGAGAATCACGCCGATCTGCTGGTTCCCGCCATCCCCGATGTGGTTCTGGAGGTTCGGATCGCGGACCAAACCATCGTCGTGGACATCCCACCTGGTTTGGATCCGGAGACCCGCTAGGCAATCTGCCGAATTGAACGGTTGCCGAGCGCTAAGTAGAGTGATCACACGGCCTCTCTACCGGTCGTGATGGCGGTCCTGGGGATATAGCTCAGTTGGGAGAGCGCGTCGTTCGCAACGACGAGGTCGGGGGTTCGAGTCCCCCTATCTCCACCACGCCACACGTCTCGCCGTTCTGATCCGGCGACATCGGGCCCCTCGTGGCGTGTAGCACGGACCACAACATCCGCGGCGCAATTCGCAATAACGCGGTCGGGACGATCGCTGGTATTCAGGCAGAGCGGCGCGGATCGGGCTGACTCCGCCGCCTCGACGAGGCGGCGAAGAATCTCGGCAGGGGAGGGGCCACGACCCGCTCGTCGTGCCCAGCAGACTCCTCGTACAAAGGAGATTCAGAACCGGACTATATCCCTTGACGATCTCGCGAGGGACCACCTACCTTGCGGCACTCCTCGCCGCGAAGATGAATGTCGAGGCACAGCAAAGGATGAGACGGTGGCCTGGACTCTGCGCGGACGTGATATCGAACACTGCAACCGCAACTCCATCTGCCCGTGTTTCACGTCGGCCCTATCGCGGCCGGGGGACCACGAGCGCTGTCAGGGCTTCATCGCTTTCGACATCGATTCCGGAGAGGCCGACGGCGTCGACCTATCGGGCCGCCGCGCCATATTCGTCCAGGATGCCCCGGGCGCGATGGCCGAGGGGGACTGGAAGGTCGGCATCATCGTCGACGACGGCGCAACCGACGAGCAGGCCCAGAAGCTCGCAGACATCCTGACCGGTACAGCGGGTGGCCCGATGTCAGGCTTTACGCCCCTGATCGGTGAGATGGTCGGCATCGAGCGCGCGCCTATCGCGATCACGCGCGATGGTCACACGCACCGCATCGCGGTCGGCAGCATGATCGACGCGGAGTTCCAGGATGAGGTCCACCCAGGGGCCTCGGAGGCGGTCCAGTTGGTCAATACCCCGGGCGTCCCGTTCGGGCCGCCCGTCACGATCTCGCCACCGACCAAGTCGATCATCAAGGCGTTTGGCCTGGAGATCGATAACTCGGACCGACACGGCACGACGGCCGAGATCGACTGGAGCCCCTAGATCTGGCGATTCCCCATCCAGTGCCCCCCGGCAGAGACGGGCGCTGGGTCTACGCGTGCGTGGGAGAAGGTCATCTGATGAGCATCCGTCTGGTCTCTCGCCCGCGCACCTTCTTCACCGGTGAACTGCACGCGACGCCAGGTCACCTCTTGCTGCTGCTCCTCATCGCCGGGGGCACCTGGGCGTGGAGTGCCGACCGTGCGATGGGGTCGATGCCAGGCACGATGGGGCGTGACTTGGTCTCGTTCATTGTCATGTGGACTTTGATGATGACGGCAATGATGATCCCATCCGCGGCACCCTTCGCGTCCATGCATGCCCGCACCTTCACTTCGTCTCGTCTTCGCCGCCTGGCGCTCTTCGCAGCCGGATACATGGCGGTCTGGGCGGCGACAAGCCTGCCCGCGTTTGGCCTCGCGGCCTTGGTGGATGAGGTGGTGGCCAGCTCCGCCACCGCGGGCACCGTGATGGCCGTCGCCATCTTTGCCGCCTGCGGCGTTTACCAGATCACCCCCCTGAAATACGCCTGTTTGTCGCACTGTCGGAGTCCTCTGGGGCAGCGCTGCACTACGCGTCATATCGCGGGGTGCTTCGTGATCTCCGTGTGGGGATTCACCATGGGGGGTACTGCCTTGCTTGCTGCTGGTCCCTGATGCTGCTGATGGCCGCGTATGGGTTCATGAATCTCTGGGCGATGGTGGGGCTAGCCGCGGTCGTGGCGACTGAGAAGTACTTCGTGCGAGGCGATTGGTTCGCGCGCGCGGTCGGGGCGACAGCCTTGGGATTCGCGGTGGCCGTGGTCTGGATCCCAGAACTTGCTCCCGGACTCGATGGTTCCGGGATGGTGAGTCTGGACAGGATGCCCTGAGGCTGCGCCGGGACACGCGGCAGCTCGGTTCCGCGACGCCACAGAGTCTCGCTTGCCGCCGATCCGCGCCCTAGCTGCTCCAGCTGAACTCATGCATGGTGCCGGAGTCCCTTTCCAGGCGGCGGAAATCAGGGTCCGACCACTGGCTGCCCGCACTGCTCGCCAGGTCCATCGTCTCAAGCTGGAAACCGGCCATGGCGGCGGCTCCTTGGATCGATGTGTGCTTCCCGGTCCCGTCCGTGAGGGGTTGCAACGTCACGTTCCCGACACTCCCGATCTTCACGGTGGATGTCTCGCCCCATTCGATCTCGATAGCGCTTTCCTCGGTGGGCAGCCACTCGCTGATCACGGCGCTGAAGAGCGCCTCCGTCGGCCCGCCGTGCTGTCCTCGGAAGATCCCATCCAGCTCGGTCCGCTGAGCTGGGTTCGCGGCATCGATGTAGAGCCGTGCGGTTGCCTCCCCCTTAAAGAAATTGTTCGGCCAGTCGGCGCGGAGTGCGACTTTGGTGCCGCCCAGGTCCACACCGTTCGATTCACCCGTGCCGATCTCCCACACGAACGCCCCCGCGCACCAGCCCTTGTCTGGCTCCTTCTCGGGACCGAGCCAGCACGGACAGAACATCTCACAATTGCAAAGCTCAACGCCGCGACCGTTCACGCTCCATGCCATGGGACGAGGTCCTTTCACTAACCCGGATTGGACCGCGAACTGAGGCCCGCTCGGGAGCGGTGCTGCGATTAGATTCCGTCGAGCCACGACGTCAAGCGTGGCGAGTCCGATCGGGGAGATAGCCTCGACGAGCCGGTGACTGGCCGCAACACCGTGAGCGCATCGCCGGTCGATGCTTGCGGACCGAAGTCATTGCACTAGTCTCCGAGCCTGGAAGGACGGCGATCTCATGACACTCCCGACGGTCCATGTCCGCTTCAAGGCTGATCAAGGCACCGCGAACTTCACCCGGGTCTGCGGCTGAATCGCGGCCGGGTTGCGCCCCCGCTACGCCCCGGACTCCACCTTCTCGATCTGGACGGACTCCGCGTACAAGGACAACGTTCTGGCCGTTGGCCGCGGCGACGTGGACGTTGCGCTGACGACGCCGCCCGCCTTCGCCGCCTAGGCCCGAGCGGGGGTCGGTATGTACGTCGGCGAGCCGTTCGAGCACCTCCGTGCCATTGGCTCCGTGCCGCAGACGGACCGGCTTGTCCTCGCGGTCGCGGCCGATACCGGCCTGACGAGCTACGAAGACATCAAGGACCAGCAGTACCCGCTGCGGATCTCCAGCGAAATCGATGATGGCATCAATGGCGTCGGCTGGGGCGTCGCCCGCGTCTTCGAGGCGTACGGCTTCTCGGTGGACGACCTGCGAACGTGGGGTGAGGGGATCGTGGACGCGGGCGGCAGCCCCCGCAACGCCATCCAGGCGGGAATCGATGGCTCCGCCGACGCCGTCCTTCACGAGGCGATCATGGCCCCGCCTTGGCTGACCTTGACCGACACGCGCGCGATGCGCTTCCTCCCGATCCGCGCCGACATCTTGGACCAGCTGACCGGCGACTTCTTCTTTGAGTCCGCCGTCATTCCGCGCGGGAAGTTCCGCGGCGTTTTCGAGGACACCCCGACGCTGGACTGGGCCGATTTCGACATCCTGGTGGGCGCCGAAATGGACGAGAGCTTGGCCTACACGTTGGCCGAGCTGCTCGTCGAGACATGGGATGTCTTGGAAGCTTCTTACCGCCACTTAGCCCCGGAACGCAGCCCGGTCAGCTACCCGCTCAACCCTTACACGACATGGAAGGGCGTCCAGGTCCCACTGCACTCTGGTGCTGAGCGCTACTACCGCCAGCGCGGCTACATGACGGACTAGTTGAGACGCCCAGAGAAGCTCTCCAGGGGGTCGGACCGCAGGAATTGAGCGTGTCCGGGGATCTCATTGTTATCGAAGCAGTCAAGGTTGTCGAAGCAGTCAAGCTCGGAGACCCAGCTTCGGCGGCATCGGTCCGGCTCCCGCCACGGGACGTACGAGCTATCCTCCACCGCGTTGAGGGGAGAACCACGTCATGCTTGAGGGGTTCCGCGTCATCGACCTGAGCACGGACGTCGCGGGGGCCTTCGGGACGAAGCTCCTTGCACTGAACGGCGCGGACGTGATCAAGGTGGAGCCTCCCCAAGGCGATCCCACTCGCTGCGCAGGTACCGATAGCTCCGGGGACCCGGATAGCAGCGTCCTCTACGCTCATTTGAACACCGATAAACGCAGCGTCGTGCTCGACGTTGAGAATGCCGAGCACCGATCGATCCTCCGGCAGCTTCTCACGAGCGCTCATGTCGTCGTCGAATCGGGATACCCAGGCGAGTGGGGAGCGAAGGGGATCGATCTCGCGAAGATCGCCCGGGAGCGAACCTCGCTCATCCTGTGTTCCGTCACGCCCTACGGCCAGGACGGGCCCCAAGCACACTGGCGCGCGACCGCGCTGACGGCCGCGGCGTCGGGCGGTCAGATGGGCCTCTGCGGGGAGCCGGGACGGCCACCGTTGAAGACAGCCGGACATCAGGCCTACTACCAGACCGGCCTGCACGTCTTCGCGTCGACGCTGCACGCGCTGCTGGCAGCGCAACGATCCGGCATCGGCGATCAGATCGACATCTCGATTCAGGAGGCCCAAGCCGCTGCCCTCGAAGGCGCCGGCCCCAATGCGATGGTCCACAGCACGGACGCCGAGCGCGGCGGAAACCAGATGCGCGCCAGCTGGGGCATCTACCCGTGCGCCGATGGGTACGTCGGCGTCAATGCTATGCGTCGACAGACCTCGGCGGTCTACCGCTGCATCGGGCACCCCGAGCTCGCCGATGACCCTGAGTTCCTCGACATCCTCGTGAACCCACTGCACAACGAACTCGTGCAGGCACTCATCTTGGAGTGGACCGCCTCGCGGACCGGCGAGGAGATTTACGAGGCGTCCCAGGAGCACCGTGCGCCGTTCGCCCTGATCCCAGAGCCAGAGCAGCTTCTCGCATCCAAGCACCTTGAGGAGACGGGATTCTGGCAGGAGGTCGACCATCCCGTACTCGGCCTTCACCGCCTCCCCGGCAGCCCCATCCTGATCGACGGCAAACGCGCCTTGCCTGCCCGAGCCCCGTTGCTTGGGGAGCACACCGCCGCGGTCCTGTCCGAGCTCTCCGCGGCTCGCCCGCATCTAGAACCGGAAGCGAAGGCCACATCGCTCCCCCCACCTCTTCCTTTGGACGGAATCCGAGTCATCGATCTGACACAGGTCTGGGCCGGTCCCTACGCCACGCGCTTCCTCGCGGACATGGGGGCAGACGTCATCCACATCGAAGGGCCCGCGTTTCCTGACGCTATACGTGGAGTTGGCCGCAGCGACGAGGCGCGGGCGTACGACAAGTCGGCCTATTTCAATGAATACAACCGCAACAAGCGCGGCCTCAGCCTGGACATCCAGCGCCCGGAGGGGCTCGCTGTCCTCCGACGCTTGGTCCGCAACGCGGATGTTGTCATTGAGAACTGGAGCGTGGGGGTCGCCGAACGGCTTGGCATTGGCTACGAGGAGCTGAAACAGGTCAATCCGCGGCTCGTGTTCGTGCAGATGCCGGCCTTCGGCAAGACGGGACCGGAAGCGGAACGGGTGGGCTTTGGCCCGACCATCGAGCAGATGGGCGGCCTCGTGGCGCTACAAGGCTATGCGGATGAAGAGCCCCACAAGAGCGGCATCTCCTATGGGGACCCTACAGGGGGAACGGTTGCCGCTGGGGCGACTGCGATGGGACTTCTCCGTCGGGAGAAGAAAGGAACGGGCGCTCACATGGTCATCGCGCAACGCGACAACATGCTAGGCCTGATCGGCGAGTACTTCGTCGCCGCGTCCATTGGGCGACCGTTGTCCGAGCGCCTTGGCAGCCGCGACCCTCATTGGGCGCCCCACAACGTCTACCGAACGCGCGACGATTCAGGCCGCTCGGGCGGCACGATGCCGGGCAGTCCACCTGTAGAATTCCGGGAGACGTGGCTCAGCCTTGCCGTCGACAGTGACGCGGCGTGGGAAGCGCTACGAAGCGTGGTGGCGGATCCTCGGTTGGATGATGCTCGCTACGCGACCGCCGAAGACCGCAAGGCGTCCGAGGACTTGATCGATGAAGTGATCGCGCAGTGGGCGCAGGACCGGGACCCGCAAGAAGCCGCGCAGGCCCTACAAGCGGTCGGCGTTCCCGCCTCGCCGGTCCTGACCCCGCTGATGCTGCTCGCGGATGCGCATCTGGAAACCCGAGGCTTCTACCCGACCGTCCAGCATCCCGTCGCCGGTTCTCACCGCACCACGCATCCCGTCTGGCGCATGGGGCGTCGACCGATCAGCCAACTGCGCCCGGCGCCTTCGTTCGGAGAGCACAATCTCGTGGTGCTGCGTGAAGTCGCGGGCTTGTCAGACTCTGAGATCGATGCCCTTGCAGAGGCCGGAGTGATCGCGAGCGCGCCCACTTCCAGCTAGACGAGATCCCGGAGATTCACCCAGGCTGGGGAGGCTCCGGCTGGGCTCCGGGGCAACTACGACTCTGAGGGCGGCGCCACGCTCAGCCAGACGGTGGGAATCCAGGACTCCCGACCAGCCGCCGAGACGAATATCCAGTCCGTGCAGCGATCGATCCCGCGACCCAGCGCCCACACCAGCTGACCTTCCGCCAATCCGCCACCGGCCTGACGGGCCCCGAAGTCGCAATCAGTCCAGCCAGCAAGCCCGAGTCCCAGGTCGGTCGCCACGTACCTCCAGCCGGGCTGCGACACCCATTCCTGGGGGGCTTCCACGACCACCTCGACCACCGGCTCCGGCACAGGGTCCGCGGTCGGCTCCGCTACCGGCACGGCGGGGTCCAATGGTGGGTCGGACACTGGCACGGCGGGGTCCAATGGTGGGTCGGACGCTGGCACGACGGGGTCCAACGCAGGGTCGGACACTGGCACGATCGCGGCGTCCGATGGAGAGTCGCCGATGCCGCCCAGTGCTGGATCGATGGCCGGCAGGCTCGTCTCTTCAGGGGTCGACTCGCTCGCGGGCGGAGCAGGCTCAGGAGGAGGGGCAGCAGCGTATCCAGCGCCGGCATGATCGTTGGTTCAGCGGTTGTCACCTCCGGCTGTACAGCCCCAGGGCCTGCCGGTTCGGGTATCTCGGACTGGCTCGCGCTTTCGAGGCGGACTGCGTCCAAGGGGGGACGCTCGTCCGCCGGACTAGGCGCATTCTGCGTCTGCAGTGCCAATCGAACGCTCTCCAGATCAACCGAGGTGTCGGGGCTGCTAAGCGCGACGACTGTGCGCTCGTCGGCGGGTGCATCCGCCAATTGGATAGGTTCCACGGCGGCGACGACTTCCTCTTCGATCGGGGCGTCGATCGCCGCGGTCGACTCATCGTCCACCGTCGGAAAGTCGAAGGCGGACATCGTACGGCTTGAAGCGGCTGTGCTGGTCCGCGGATTCGATGAGCGGGGCTCTGAGTCGAGCGACCGGTCTGGAGCATCCTGGTTTGCCAAGACCGCCCCTGGGTCGATGCCCGCCTCTCCGGGAGCTTTGGGACCGCTGCTGGCCAGGAGCCAGGCAGTCACGACCACCTGCGCGAGCAAAAGCGCCAGAACGACCCGAAGGAGGGTGGGATTAAGCTGCTGAATCATCCTTCCATCGTGCGGCAGGCAGAGAGCATCAACATCGGGGAAAACCCTCAGGTGGCTTGGAACTCGCCCCTATCGTCACGGCGACACCCCATCCCCCCGTAGTTCTGGCCGCCGCAGTCCGTCCGTTCGATCCTGGTTTCCGCACGCCCAAGACCCAACACGTCCCAGGAAAACTTGGGGCAGTGTCCCGCGAACCGCGATGAGGAAGCTACCCTCCTCCGCACCGTCATTCGCCCCCTGGAAACGTCGCCACTCTCGAACTCTGGATCCGTCCTACCCTGTGGACCATGTCCTGGGTGAGCAGCACATTCTCTGCTTTCGAGAACCGAAACTACCGACTCCTCTGGTCGGGGTCGCTGTTCGCCACCACCGCCTTCATGATGTCGTTCATGCTCATCCCGAGCGTGGCTTTCGAGATCACCGGCAGCAATGCCGCTGCTGGTCTCGCCCAGATGGGTTCGGGCGTGGGAATGTTCGCGATCGCACCGATCGGCGGCGTCATCGCGGATCGAATGCGGAAGAAGCCGATCGTGCTGGCCGGTCAGACGATCCCCGGTGTCGTCATCCTCGCGACCGGAATTCTCATCGTGACCGATTCCATCACGATCCCACTCCTCACCCTCGGCACCCTGATCATGGGCTTGGGCTTCGCCTTCATGGGACCGGCTCGCCAGGCTTGGGTGGGCGAACTGGTCCCCAGAGATGTCCTCCCCAACGCGGTCGCGCTACAGCAGATCGCGCAAAATATCTCCCAGGTCGCTGGCCCCCTCTTCATCGCCATCTTGGTGGGAACGTCGATCGGGATTGGGGGGACTTATCTCTTCATGGCGTCGCTGTTCGTCGTCGTCTTGCCGTTGACGTCGCGACTGCCCAATACGGCGCCGGCCTCCAAGGAGCCGCGCCCAATCAAGACGGAACTCGCGGCGGGCGTGCGCTACGTCTGGGGCGACCCTCGCTTGCGGACGCTTTGGCTGGGATTCGTCGGCCTGGTCATCTGCGGATTCGCCTTCCAGACGCTGCTACCCGGCCTGCTCGACGAGGAACTCGACCGCTCCCCCACAGACGTTGGACTGACCTTCCTCGCCTTCGCGATCGCCGGGCTCGTCGTGAGCCTGCCGCTGGCCGCTCTGGTTCGCACGCGCTGGGCGTGGCCAGCGTTGCTGCTGATGGGATTCGTCATGGCGGTGGGCTTCATCTTGCTTTCCTCCGCGTCGACGTACACCCTTGTCATTGCAACCGGCATCCCGTTGGGGATCGGTCGTTCAGGTTTCATGCTGCTCAACAACGCGCTGTTGATGTCGAACGCGAATCCGGCTTACTACGGTCGAGTGATGTCGCTGGGGATGATGGGCTTCGGGTCACAGGCGCTCTTGGCGCCGCTCTGGGGGCTGCTCGCCGACAACATTGGAGTGCGCGAAACATTGGCCGTGGTCGGGATCGTTGCGGCCGTGGTGACGACTCTCGTCGCCTTGAGTTGGATCCGCCTCCGCCACCTGGCACCCGCGGCGCACAGCGCCTTGGCCATGGCCGAGGCTGAACCTAGCCGCGCCCCGACGGACCCGGAGACCCCACCCCGGCGATCGACGCCCGTCACGGCCCCTCCCGTCGCCGCGCCGGTCGCCTCCACACCCGCGCCACGCCCAAGCCTCGGCTCGCACGGGCTCTCTCAGGGCCCCACGCCGAGGCCATCCTCGCTCGGCGCCAATCCCCCGCTTTGGCGGAAAGCCAACATCGTAACGGCGCTGACCATTGGATCGGCATTGGGATTGGCCGCCGCCATCGGGCAGCGGAACGGAAGCGGGAATCCCGGCCGGCGCCGAGGCCGAAGGGAGGAGACTCCCCCAGCGAGAGCAGTCTCTCTCAGCGCCCTGCGCCGTCGTACCTGGGGCCTTCGCGAACGGCTCGCGGACTGGGTCGATCCGCCCAGCGGATAGGTACGCGCGCGCCTAGAACGGATTCGCCGGGGCGAGGCCCCGAAGGTTTCGACCCACCGCCTCTGAGACTCGATCCCGGTGCACGGTGATATGAAGCGGGATGGCTTGGAAGTCGCGGTGCAGGCGATCAAAACGACCGCCTTCGCGCAACCCATTCCCTCCGAATACCCGCTGGACCAGTTCCATTGCCGCTTCACAAAGCTGCACAGATGCCATCGACACCGACATCTGCCGCAGATAGTCCTCTTCCGTGGGAATAACGGCCGCGGCGATTCGCTCATCGGTCTCGCGGCAGCCACCCTGCCAAGCCAGTCGTGCGGCGGTGACGTTGGCCTGCGCCTGGCCAAGATTCGCATGGGCGACTGGGAGCTCGGACATCTTCTGTCCGCTGGTCCCAACCCGCCCCGCCATATGCTCCACCGCTGAATCGATTGCAGCCTGAGCGATGCCCGTCGCCATGCCGCTAATCCAAAGGACGGCGAACGCCACCCAATCCTCGCGGTACCGCGCGTCCACGGCGGTCCGCCCCGGATCGCGCAGCACCGCGCGCGGGACGAAGGGCGCCGCGCGATCGGCCGGAATCACGACGTCCTCGAAGTAGATATCGTCGGTGGCGGAGGCGCGCAGGGAGCTGCCGTACCAAGTCGGTTCAATCCGCACGCCGGGGGCCTGGGTGGACGTGAGCGTAAAGCGCATATCCCGGGGAGAATCCGGATCCGCGTCCTCGTGCTGGACCATGAAGACCGTCGACATCCAATCGCCGTAGCGGGCACCGGTTCCAAACGCGGCTCGCCCCGTGAGTTGGAAGCCGTCCGGCGTCTCCACACCGACGATGCCCGTCCCCACCCCCGCCGGGAAGGAGACCATGCCCCGGTTGGCGACGACGTCACGCAGGAACGGTTCATTGACCGGGCCGAGCTGCCCGACAACCTCGTGAAAGACGCAAAGATGGTTCCACAGAACCCATGCGGTGGATCCGCAAGCGGGAGCGACCGCTTCGAGCTCGCGGCCGATATCGAGAACCGAGGCGCCGACGCCGGAGAGCGCCTCCGTCGCGGAGAGTCGGACCATGTCTGACGCTTTGATCGCGCCGATGAGATCGGCGTCGAGGTTTCGAGTCTGATCGGCCGCCTCTGCCTGGTCCCGGATCCGGTCGAGCAGTGGCGTGCAGACGAGTCCAGAGCGAGTGAGCGTGGTCATGCAAAGCCCTCCGGCGCCAGAATACTCCGGTCGGGCCGGGGATCGAACTTCGGCATCCACTTCATTCCGCTAGATGCTCGCGAGCGACGACATCAGTCGAACTGCACGAATGCGCCTTGGATCGCCTTGGTGCTGGATGGAGTTCCGATCACTTGGATCGTGCCTTGACCGCTGGCCCCTTTGGCCTCCAGGAAGCCACTTGCGGGTGTCACGTCACGAGCCGTCACTGTGCCCGCGCCCAGCGAAGCGAAGGCGGCTTGATAGAAGTTGAGGATGTCGTCCACGCTATCGTCCGGAACGTTGAACCCGGCCACGAACCGCGTCCCTTCCGGGACCTTTTCGGCGAACCATCCGCCGGCACCGGTGGGGTAGATCAGGGCCGGCGGCACGGGGGCCAAAGCCAGGCGCCCACCCTCACCGGCGCTGTCATCGGATGTCGGATCGGTGCTGACGGCTGCATCGTCCGAGTCTGTGTTTGCTTCGACGCCCCCACCTCCGACCGCAGCCAGCGAGAGGTCGCAGTCTCCTGGACTCGTGCCCAGGATCCTCGCCTCGAAGGAGCAAAGAATCTGGGGGATCTCATCCACGAGAGCTTGGTCCCCTGAGATAACGGTGGAGACCAACCCCACCACGTTGCCTCGCTGGAAGCTGTGCACTTGGAGGTCCACGATCACGAAGATTCCCGCAGCCCCACCCTCAGCGTGCCCTTGAAGTGAATGTGCGTCCTGAAGGCTGATCGCCGCCGCGCCGAGTGATGTCTGGAGCGGCACGCCGTCCTGGGCCGCGGCGTTCTGGGCCTCCGTGACCCCACTCGCGAAGCAGAGCTGAAGCGGTCCATCGATGAACGATTGAGCAGTGCGAGCGGTAGCGATGGCCTCGGCTTCGGTCGGGAAGACTGAGACCCCCATCAGGATGCGTGCGAAGTCGAAACCGCTACCGGTCCTGAAGCTGCGTGTGTCCAGATCCAACGCGGTATGGCCGAGGAGGTCCTCATCTTCTACCTGCCCAGACACAGCGCGACACGACTCGGTGACAAACAGGACCGCCGTCGCTTCGGAGAATTCATCCACCAACGACGGCGAGAGAACCGCGAGCCAATCCCGCTCGGGAAGATCGTCTGCACCAAGAAGCAACGTCTGCGCGGCCACGACGGTTGGGGCGTCAGCTGGCTCCTCCGCCGGACCAGGCTCGGGGAGGTCAGCGGGCTCATCAGTCTCCGAAGCGTCCGGTACCGCGGCGCTCGCCAACAGATAGGAAACGGAAACGACCCTCGCATCCCCGTCAGCCTCGACGTTCACCGATCCCAATGAGCCATCGTCCCCGAACTCCAGGGTCCCAAACGCACCCAGTTCGACTCGCCCCGCATCCCCCTAGACTCCGAGGCCCGCGAAGGCGCTTTCATAGAAGTCCAGAATGCTCTCTGTATCGGCCTCGATGCGGTAGACCGCGAAAGTAAACAGCCCCGATGCTTCGAGCTCTTGCGAAGAGGATTCGAGTTCCGCACCGGGCAAGGCCAGCTCGGGGGGATAGCTATCCACCAACTCGGCTGGGCCGGTCAAAACGATCTGGCCCTGCGCGGGCGAGGTCTGTTCGGTCACCTAACCCGGTCCATCGCTCGCCGCTCCATCATCACCGCTCGAACACGCCGCCACAATCACAGCAAGCGCGAGCACCACGGAGCCCACTATTATCTTTATGAACATTCTTTCTCTTCCGACTCGTCCTCCCTTCAGGGAGCATCTCTTAGAGCCCTCACTTAGGCGCTGGCCAAACCCTCGGCAAAATGACCATTGACGGAAGAGCAATCAGTGCTGCGACAGAGATCCACTGCTCAGTTCCACTGTTATGTCTCCTTCCTTGAGAGCTTCGACCAAGCCTCCAAACTCGCCTGAAGACGCGATCTCTACCACGTCGGGGTCAGACGCGGCTCAGGAGGGCCCGGCTCCGGCCGGGCGTTTTCTATGCAGATCGCGCTCTTGCTCGTACCCTCGCGAGGGGCCGCGCTTGATACGCTGCCTTGGTGTCCTCCCCTTCCATCGCTCACGCACCGCCCCCTGCTCAGGCCGTGGCTTGGGTGCTCCGCCATGCGCCCCACGGCTCCACCGTCAGTTCGGTCCGTCGCCTGCGGGGTGGCATCTCGTCCGCGATGCACGCCATCAACGTCCGTGACCCACAAGGAGCGCTTCATCGTTTCGTCTTGCGTCGCCACACGTTGGCGGCGTGGCTCGCCCGCGAGCCGGACTTGGCGAGGCAGGAAGCTTTCGCCTTGGAACTACTCTCCGCAAGCGACACAGTTGCGCCCCAACTCATCGCGGTCGATCCCGACGGCTCCTTGGCGGGCACGCCCAGCGTCCTCATGTCTCGTCTCCCAGGGCGGCTCCGCGTCGACACTCCAGTCACGAACGACTACCTCAGTCAACTTGCCGCCGCCCTGCCCGCGATCCACGAGGTACAGCCGCCTCTTTCCTTCACGAAGCTCCGCCGCTACTACACCTACAACGACGTGGACCGCCTGCAGGTGCCGGACTGGTCCGACGAACCCACGGCCTGGCGATCAGTCATCACCGCCGCGCGTGCTCCCAAGCCTCCCACCGCTTGGACCTTCATCCATCGCGATTACCACCCCGGCAACGCGCTCTGGTCGCGCGGACGCCTCACGGGAATCGTCGATTGGATCAACGCCTCCTACGGCCCTCCGGGGATCGACCTCGGGCACTGTCGTGTGAACCTCGCGATCGTCTTTGGTCTGGATGCGGCGGACCGGTTTCGCGAGGCCTATCTTGGCTTAGCCGAGTCACATCCCTACCAACTGCACTGGGACTGCCTCAGCGCAATCGAATGCCTCCCCGCCCCTCCCTTCGTGGGTCAGTGGCTCGATGGCGGTCGTCACGATCTCACCGCGGAGATCGCAAGACGTCGAATCGATTCATACGTCGCATCCCTCGCGGCGAAGCTCTAACGTTGCCGGGGCCGCAACGCACGGGTGATGACGAATGGAGCGCACGTTATGAGACGCATGGCCGTTGAACTCCTTCAAGATGAGGGCGGACACGCGGTGCCGGCCCTCGCGGATCTCGTCGCGGCCATAGGCGCGGTCATCTTGGTGGTCGGAGCCGCTACGGGCGAAGATGTCGTCACGATTCTCGGTGGCATCATGCTCGCGGTTGGGATCCTCTCCTCCGGGTTGTTGCGACACCTCCAGATTGACTACGACATCTACGAGCGGCTGGAGCGACTCGAAAACCCGAGCTCCGACGACGACTAGCCCTCATGGTGCCACCGCGGCCGCGTTGTCCGGGACGCGGCCCCGTGGAGACCCGATGCGCAAATCTCGGCGGCGGGTGACACTCGCGGCTTGAGACAAGGCGGGACGCTGGAAAGGATCCGCATTCCCATGGCAGACCTAGAGAACGTCAACTACGCGGTCGCGGACGGAATCGCGCGCATCGAGATGAACCGGCCGGAGCGACACAACGCACTGAATTTTGGACTGCTCGACGATCTGGACGCGGCCTTCACATTGGCGGAAGACGACCATTCCGTGCACGCCGTCGTGCTCTCCGGCGCGGGGCGGTCGTTCAGTTCCGGCTATGACCTGGGCGGGACGTATTACATCACTCCGCCGGAGGATGGCTGGGACCGGGGCAGCGCTCTGATGCGCTTGCGCGGGATCGAATCCCGGTACCAGCGGATCTGGAACTGCCCGAAACCCACCGTCGCCCAAATCCATGGACACTGCCTGGCGGGAGGCTGCTATCTGCAACTCCTCTGCGACATCTCTGTCGCAGCGGAAGACGCGGTGCTGGGCCATCCGGCCGGGGGCGGCGGCGCCGTAACGAGCATGCCTTTGTGGCAGGTGCTCCTGGGTCCCAAGCGCGCTCGCGACCTGCTCTTTACGGGCCGACTGATCAGCGGCACCGAGGCCGAGCGGATCGGGCTCGTGAGCCGCGTTGCGCCCCGGGACGAGCTCGCAAGTACCGTCGACGAGATCGCCACGACGTTGGCTCAGGTGCCGTTCGGCGGGATGCTGGCGGCCAAGGAGATGCTGAACACCTCGCTGGAGGTTCAGGGGGTCGGCGCAATGTTCCGGTATCAGGGACACATGAACGCCATGGCCCGCCTGGAGCCTCAGAAGGACTAGAGCTTCTGGCGCCATCCTTGACGGGAGACCTTCATGAATCGATCCGATCTCACCGACGCCGTCGGTCTGGCTCGTCTCCCCCAGCCACGCTCTCGAGTCGATGTCGTGGGCATCGATCCAGTGATTCCGTCGCCCTTCCGGATTGGTTCGGGCGTCTCCACGGCACTCGGCATGGTTGGGTCGGCAGCCGCCGACCTCTGGGAGCGCCGAACGGGACGCCGACAAGAGATCACGGTCGACCTGCGCCACGCCGTCGCCAGCCTCAGCAGCATGCGCTGGGTCCGTCTCGACGACGAGCCTGCCCTGGGCAAGTTTGAGCACCCCAATGGCGGCGCTGCTCTCACGACGGGGCTCTATCAATGCGCCGACGACCGCTGGGTGCACATGCAGTCCGAGTTCCCGCATCTGCATCGTGCGGTGTTGGAGCTCCTCGGAGCCGACAACACGAGGGAGAGCATCGCCGCGCAGGTGAAGAAGTGGCAGAGCTCCGAACTGGAGGAGGCCCTGACGGCCGGGAAGCTTTGCGGCGCCGTCGCGAGGACGGCGGGTGAATGGGCCGCACATCCCCAGGGTCGCGCGCTGTCCGGCCTCGCCACCGTCGAAATCGAGAAGATCGGCGACGCTCCCGCAGAGCGACTGCCCGACAGCGACCGTCCCCTTGTCGGCGTACGAGTGCTGGATTTGACGCGTGTCTTGGCCGGCCCCACCTGTGCCCGCACGCTCGCGGAGCACGGCGCCGACGTCCTTCACATCGCCTCACCGAAGCTGCCCACCTTCGAAGCCCTTGAGATCGACACCGGTCACGGGAAACGCCAGGCCTGGGCCGATCTCGCTACGGTCGGCGGCCGGGAGGTGCTGCGCGATCTCGTACAAGACAGCGACGTGTTCTCCCAGGGCTACCGCGCCGGCTCGCTCGACCGACGGGGTTTTGGACCGAGGGATGTGGCGAAGCTCCGACCTGGCATCGTCTACGTCTCAATCAATTGCTTTGGCCATACCGGCCCCTGGCGCGAGCGTCCAGGCTGGGAGCAGCTCGCCCAGACCGTCAGCGGCATCGTTGTGGGGCAAGGAACGGACGGGATGCCGGAAACCGTCCCCGCGGCAATGAACGACTACACGACGGGGTATTGGGGCGCTTACGGAGCCATGACCGCGCTCGCGCGGCGCGCTGAAGAGGGTGGCTCCTGGCACGTCACAGTGTCGCTCTGCCAAACCAGTATGTGGTACGAGCGCCTCGGACGGTCACACTCGAAGGACGAAGCAGCCGTCTTAGAGGATGTCACTGCCTTCTCCACCACGAGCGAGACTGAATGGGGACGCGTCACGCACCTCCGTCCCGTCGTGGAGATGTCTGAAACGCCAACAGGCTGGGATCAACCCACGACTCCGCTCGGGCACGACGCTCCACGCTGGCTATCCCGCTGATTCGCCTACTGCACCCGTGCCCTCTTGGCGACGCGGCGGCGAGGTCGTTCGCCGCAACTGAGCAATTGCACGTAGAACCTTCTGCCTCTGTCATCCTCGTACGACATATAGCCGTCTCGCATGGCCGCTTCTCCTCATCACGTGATTGGGACGCGGAACTACGCCGGAACGCGGGAGAGGTCTGGGGTTGAGATGGATTCAACTGTTCGACGTAGGAAGCGATAGTGGACTGCGATAGCGGTCGTGCTCTCCTTGACCGCGGCACCTCCACGACGACGGATCTTGTCGTCCCGACCGGACGTTCCTTCACGACTAACCTCTTCCCCTTCGAGGATCCGGAGGGGGAGAACTTGGGCGAGGTCATCATCGAGCGGAACCCTACCGGTGCCGCCGCCTGGGTGAACTCCAGCGGTCTGACACCCAGCAACGCCTACACGCTCTGGTGGACCATTTGGAACGATCCCATGCTCTGCGACGGCCTTTGCCGCGAACCCGACGTGGGACTTCCCGCGAACTCCGTCTTCTTCGCGGCGAGCGGAATCGCTTCGTCTGCCGGTGACCTAAGCTTCCACGCTCGCACGTCCGCCGATGGCTCGATCGATGGCGCGGCGTTGATTCCGGGTGGCTTGACGGCGCCGATGCGGGCAACGATTCACCTAGTCGTGAAGGATCATGAACCGGCGCTCGTCGGCGACGCGCTCATCGCGCAGCTCACGCAGTACGAGACGCTCGCCACTGAGGGCGAGGTCGCCGGGAACGGTCTCACCGTTGATGTACAGGCTGCCATCAACGACGGTCCCATCCCCTAGGTCTTTCCACTCGGGCATCCTCGCGAGCGACGTCGTTGAGTACGCGGACAGCGCGTAGCGAGCAGCTGAGATGCGCGATGAATCGACGCGTCCCCCGCGCGTCGATCTCTGCTTCCATCTGTCTTGGTAAAATGCCCCACGCAACTAGGCTGCCCGGACCCACAGAGGTGAAGCATGAGAAGAGGAAGTTGATGACGGTTCGACAGGGCGTAAACGTTGAGAAGCTTGAGGCATTCCGCGGTTTCCTAGCCGAGAATCCCGACAAAGGTCAGTTGGGCTTGGAAGTGAAGGCGGTGTACGAGGGGCAAGCAGGGCGGAGCACCGTTCACGTCGGCAAGTACGAGATCGACGGCGACACGATCGACCGCGACACGCGGCACTACACGTTCCCCTTTGGCGCCTGGCGCGAGGTCGAGGAACTCCTCGGCGTCGAAGGACCCACAGACCGCATGGAACCGGTGGAGATGGCTTTGGCCGCCACGGCCGCCTGCGTCGTCAACGCGCAGACCTACAACTCAACGCGGCTCGGCATCGACACCGAAGGCGTGGAGGTCACGATCCGGGAAAAGGTCGACCCGCGCGTGCTCTTCGCACTCCGCGAGCCGACCGAGCACACGTCCTGCCTGGGCGGCCTCGACATTGATGTCAAGGTTCACGGGGACGTCAGCGACGACGAACTCGCCACGCTATCGAACCTCGCCGCGTATTCCCCGGTCTACGGCCTGATCGCTGAGCCGGTCGCGGTGAACCACCAGGTGACGCGAGCGTAGAACCGGTCACACGGCCGCAAGTCTGACATCTCGAAGGGTGGGCGCGCGTTCCGACGTCGCCCACCCTTCGCATCTCCGCGCCGAGCCTGAACGCATCCGCAAGTCGGATTCGGCTATCCTGCCCGCGTCCACATCGCCGGGCTGACACCGAGCCGCTTGGCACCAGGCACAGGGGGTTTCGTATGCGCGTTGGAATGACCATCTTCTGCCAGAATGCCGAGGACTGGGATCGTTACGAGTCCGCCGAACGGGGCGAATCAGCCGAGGCGCGTCCGGCGACTTCCGATCGCAGCATCTTCCTGGAAGAGGTCGACTTCGCGCGCCAGGCCGACAAGATGGGCTTCGACACGGTCTGGACCGTCGAACACCACTTCACGCCGTACACGATGGTCACCAACCCGCTTCAACTCTTGACCTATTTAGCGGGCGTCACAGAGAACGTGGATCTCGGCACGATGGTGGTGGTCTTGCCGTGGCACAATCCCGTGCAAGTTGCCGAAGACGCCGTCATGCTCGATTCGTTGCTCGGCGATCGACGCCTGATCCTGGGCGTCGGGCGCGGCCTGGGACGGCGTGAGTTCAGCGGGCTGAACGTGGACCAGAATGAAGCCCGCGGTCGCTTCGATGAGAGCGTCCAGATCGTCCGCGAGTTGCTGCGCAGCGGAGAAGTGCGCGAGTTCGACGGCCAGTACTACCCTCTCAAGGATCTCAAGATCCGACCGCAGCCGGAGCATGACCTCAGCGATCTGCTGTACTGCGCGGCGGGATCGCCCGAGACCATGGAGATCATCGCCAAGTTCGGCATCAAGCCGATGATCGTTCCCAACACGGATCTGGAGACGGCGCTGGCGGGTTTGCACCGGTATGTGGATGTCCGTGAGGAGTCGGGATTCGGTCCCGTTGACACCCGATTGGCCCTCTGGACGTACTGCCACGAGGACGAAGATGAAGCCCGCGCCACCGCGGAACAGCACATCGCGGAGTACGCGGACACGGCCATTCGTCATTATGAGTTGCTGGGCGACCACCTCAAGGACATCAAGGGCTACGAGGCCTACGGCCAGCGCTCAGGCGCCATGCAGGACGATCGTTCGGCCTTTGCGCGAGGGATCATCAACGGCCACCCCTGGGGCACTCCCGATCAGATCATCGAGAAGACCAAAGTCTTGGCGGAAGCGTTCGGCACCTCCGAGATCACCTTCATCTTCCGGTACGGCAAGATGCCGATCGAGAAGGCGCAGAAGAGCATCGAGCTCTTCTCCAAGGAGGTCCTGCCGGCGATCAGGGAGCTGAACCCCGCGCCGTTGCAATCCGCCAAGGCGACTGCGACGGGCGGATGAACCCCATGGCGGGGCAGTCGGGCGCTATACTCGTTCTTGAGGTTCGCGAGAGTGGGGGAGCCGCCGATGATTAGTTTTGCGTGCATCGTGCAAGAAGACGCCGTCCCCGATTCCGTGCGTGAAACGCTGTCGACGGAACTCGCTCGCATTGGCACGAGCATCTTTGGCGGTGACGCCGAGAAGGTGACCGTTGACTTCACGGAGATTCCAAGCGGATCCGGATTTCGCGGCGGCGAGCCGTCGAGCGCCTCGTTGGTGAGTAGTAGCGTGCCTGTTGGCACGGATGCCGAGGCCCGTACCCGCCTACTGCAAGAGGTCAACGACATGTGGTACCGCGTCACCGGCTGCGCGTCGGATGACCTGCTCGTTTCCGCTTTGGATACTCCCGGCGCCTGAATCACCAAAAGGAGAAAGTCTGCCATGCCCCTGTATCGCTGCATCGCCCCACCAGGCGCAATTGCCATGGAGGACCGCCCCAAGATTGCCAAGGCGTTCACCGACGTTCACTGCGACGTGACCGGCGCTCCCCGCGACTTCGTGCACGTCCACTTCTACGATCGCCCCCACGAGGAGCAGGCCCCGGGGCGGCTGCCTTACTTTATCGACGGCGCGAACCGCGCCGGTCGACCGCCGGAGGCCCGAGAGCGGATTCTGGCTGGCGTCAAGAGCGCGCTCAGCGAGATCGCGGGAATCTCGCCGGACGAGATCAGCGGTCGGATCAGTGAAACCCCTGCTTCCTGGATGATGGAAGCGGGCGAGATTCTGCCGGAACCGGGGGCAGAGGGCGCCGAGTGGTTTGCCCCCTCCGCCACAAGCTCCTGACCTGTTCGAAGTACGGCTGCAAGCAACACTCCTAGGAACCACGCGACCAAAACGTGGTCGCGTGGTCGGATGCCGTGCGGTCAGCTATGTTCTTGCCCGAGATTATTCTTCAGACTCGAAGGGACTGCCCATGACGACAACGGACATGGATCAAGCCAAGGCGGAAGAGTTCGCCGACCGCATGCTGGGAGTCGTCAACGCCGCGTCGACCGCCTTTGGTCTGGGCCTCGGGGATCGACTCGGCCTGTTCGATACCTTGGCGGGGATGGAACCTTCAACCTCGCAGCAGATAGCCAGTGCTTGCGGGATGCAGGAGCGCTACCTGCGTGAGTGGTTGAACGGAATGGTTGTCTCGGGCGTGGTGATCTATGACCCCGAGAACCAGACGTACCGGCTTCCCCCGGAGCACGTCGCCGTCACCAAGGCAGCGGGCCCCGGCAACGTCGCGGGTTTCGCCCAGTTCTTCCCCATGTTCGGCGAGATCAGCGACGAACTCTGCGCTGCCTTCGTCAACGGTGGAGGGGTGCCGTACTCCAGCTACACGAAATTCACCACGCTGATGGCCGAAAGCAGTGCCGCGCGGTTCGACTTGAACCTCGTGGACGCCCAAATCCCCTTGGTGGACGGGATCGTCGAGCAACTGGAGAAGGGGATCCGCGTCGCCGACATGGGCTGCGGCTCCGGGCACGCGATCAACCTCATGGCACAAGCCTGGCCGAACAGCGAATTCACGGGCTTCGATATCTCCGAACAGGGGATCGCCACGGCCAAGGCAGAGGCCCAGACCCTCGGCCTGAGCAACGCGCACTTCGAACTGCAAGACGTGTCCAAGCTTCCCGAGGACCTCAACTTCGACCTCATTACGACTTTCGATGCGGTGCACGATCAGGCCGACCCTGCGGGCATACTACGTTCCGTCGCCGGCGTGTTGGCCCCGGGCGGCACCTACCTCTGTGCCGACATCGCGGCGTCCAGCCATGTCCACGAGAATATGGACCACCCGATTGGACCGTTCGGCTACACCATCTCACTCTTCCACTGCATGACTGTTTCGCTAGCAGAGGGCGGCGAGGGTCTGGGCGCGATGTGGGGCGAGCAGAAAGCCCGAGAGATGTTCGCCGAGGCGGGATTCCCCAACGTCGACGTGAGGCAGGTACCGGGCGACATGATGAATAACTTCTACATCGCCCGGGCTGGGTAGCGGTCCGAGGTGCCGGTCCGCGCCGTCGTCTTCGACTTTGGATCGGTCCTCTCGCGTACCGACCCGGCCTACCTCGCCGCGTTCGAAACCGACTACGGCATCACCCGCGCCGACTGGGGGCCTCTGTTCCGCGGCCCCCGCGCGGGCGAGCGCCACGTCGGAGAGCGGTTCGACCGCGACGCCGTCGAGCGTTATCTCGCCCAAGAGCTGGCCGCGCTCATCGGTGACCAGTCCTTCGAAGCCGCCCGCCGCCTGACCGGCGTCTTCGATGACGTGTCTTCGCAGTTCCCCAACACCGACCTCATCCGGTTGGTGACGCAGCTCCAGGCAGCCGAACTTCCCGTCGGGATCTTGAGCAACGGGCCAATCGAGAGCCTGGAGCTTTTCCGCGAGCTGATGGGCTCGGCTCTCCCCGAGATCGTGGTTCTCTCCGGCACGCACCAGGTCCGCAAACCCGAGCGCGTCGCATTTGAAGCAGTCGCCAAGGCCCTCAGGGTCGAACTTGGGGAATGCCTCTTCGTCGACGATCAAGAGGAACACGTCGAAGCCGCACGCTCCTTGGGGATGGTCAGGCACTGCTATCGGGGCGATAACCCGCGTTGGAGACCGATCTGCGGGCGGCGGGCCTTCGCTGGTAGTTCAGCCTGAGGGTGACCCGACCTATATTGGTTCGCGTGCACCAAGCCGATCGAATCTTGAGAGACGCGCACCGATGACGGGACCGCTGGCGGGGCTCCGGGTGCTCGACGTGTCCAGCGGGATCGCCGGTGGCTACTGCTCCAAGATGCTCGCCGATTCGGGGGCGGTCGTCGTCAAGGTGGAGCCGCCAGGCGGCGACGCGACGCGGACTTGGGATCCGTCCCCATATGAGGGATCGACCAAGACGGCCGGAATGCTGTTCCAGTATCTGCACGCGGGCAAGAAGAGCGTGGTCCTGACCCCCGATCCCCCCAAGTTCGACTCCCAGCTCCGCCGCCTGATCCTCAGCCATGATGTCGTGATCGAAAGCGACCAGGGATTGGCGGCCTATGGGCTGAACTTCGATGCGCTCGCAGCGGAGGCGCCGAATCTCATCTGGCTCTCGATAACCCCATTCGGGGCGACTGGGCCCTACAAGGACTACTTGGGCAGCGATCTGGTGATCCAGGCCATGAGCGGCTGGATGTACGACGGCGGCGCTCCCGATCGCGAGCCCCTCAAGACCGGCGGGAGCCTCTCGGAGTACGTCACGGGCGTCTGTGCGGCGCTCGCCGTCGCAGCCGCCTGGACGCACCGACAGAACACCGGCGAAGGACAGTACGTCGACTTGTCTGCCTTGGAATCGGTGCACAGCACGACCGGCTATGCCCCGTTGGCACGCTCCTTCTCCGGCGAGCGTTCGGCGTTTCGTGCGGGACAGGGCTATCCCTTCGCGGTGGTACCCTGTGCGGATGGCTGGGTTGGCGTGAACGTACTGACGCCCGCGCATTGGGAGACCCTGTGTGCGTTCATGCAACGTCCAGAGCTGCTCGACGATCCCAGGTTCGCGAGCGCTAGGCGGCGCGCCTTGGAGTCGGCGGCCCTCACCGGCATCATCTTTGAGTGGACGCAAGCGCAGACATCCGACGATCTGTTCGTGGCGAACGAGTGGCGGCTGCCGATCACGAAGCTGCCCGACGTGGCGGAGATTCTCGACTTCCCTCAGCATCGAGAGCGAGGATTCTTGGCTGAGATGCTAGGCCCGTCAGGAGAGGCCGTGCGGCGGCCAATCGCTCCATTCCAGATGAGCGCGTCCCCGATCTCGGCGTCGCCCGATGTCCCGCCACTGGGGGCGCACACGAAGGAAGTGCTCGCCGGGCTGAACATTGAAAGCGCGGCACCCGCACCCACCGCACCCCTGACGCGGCGCGCAACTGCCTCTGAGACGAACGGCGGCCCGCTAGCCGGACTCCGCATCATCGACCTCTCCATGTGGTGGGCCGGGCCTTTCTGTACAGCCCTGCTCGGCGACTTGGGCGCCGATGTGATCAAGGTGGAATCCTCCCAAGTCATCGACGGCTGGCGGGGGGCGCAGGCCGATCCCAACCATCCCCAATGGTGGGAAGTGTCGGCGCTGTTCGCGGGCGCCAACCGCAACAAACGCGGCATCACCTTGAATCTGCACGACGCCCGGGGCATCGACCTCCTCAAGCGCCTGGTCGCCGATGCTGACGTCGTCGTGGAGAACTACACACCGCGAGTCATGGACAACTTCGGCTTGGGCTTCGACAAACTGCGCACGATCACGCCGGATCTGATCATGATCTCTCTCCCGGCCTACGGCTCCACCGGCCCGTGGCGCGACTACGGTGGCTTTGCCTTTCCCGTCGAGGAGATGTCGGGGTTCCCTCAGCTCACCGGCTACGCCGACGACGGCGTGCCAAGACGCTGGGGCAATGCCGCGTCCGACGCCATCGCGGGGATGCACGGCACCTACGCGGTTCTGGCCGCGCTGGAGCATCGGCGGCGGACGGGGGAAGGCCAGGCCATCGACCTGTCGCAAATTGAGGCACTGACCTGCTTCCTCGGCGAGCCGATGCTCGACTACCAGGTGAACGACCGCTTGCCGCGCCGCTGGGGCAACGGGCACGGCGTTTACGCGCCCCACGGTCTCTATCCGACCGCGGCGCAGGGCGAGTACATCGCGATCTCCGTCGTCGCGGAAGAGCAGTGGAGCGCGCTATGTCGGTGTCTCGGACGGGCGGATTGGCTGGACGACGAGCGCTTCGCCACCCCACAAGGGCGCCACGCCAGCCAAGGAGAGCTGGATGCAGGGATCGCGGAGTGGTGCCAGACGTGCACGCCCAACGAGGCCGCGTCCGCCCTCCAAGCAGCGGGGGTTCCCGCGTCCCCAGTCCTTGCCGCGACAGACCTCTTGGACAACGAGCAGCTCGTCGCGCGGGGCTACTTCGAACATGCCCACCGCCCTGAGATCGGGCCCCATACGCACGGCCTGCGTTGGGCGCACTTCAGCCGCACCCCTGTCCGCTTGACCCGAGCCGCGCCCACACTCGGCGAACACAACGCGGAGGTCTTGCACGACCTGCTGGGGCTCACGGAAACAGAGATCGCCGCACTCGCGGCGGATCAGGTCATTGGCTGGGAGCCGGTTTCCGGGTCACGGATCTAGCGCCCCAATGTCGATGGCGTGAGAGACTCGGACGACTGCGGCTAAAGAACTCGAAGCGAGAGCGATGGAAGAACGACTAGTCGACGGAATCCGTGAAGCCCGGGCCGCCGCGATGGACGCGGCACGCCCGGATGCCGTGGCGGCCATCCATGCCTCCGGTCAGCTCACCGCTCGCGAGCGTCTCGACGCGCTCTTCGATCCCGGAAGCTTCGTGGAGTACGGCGTCCTGGCGGAGGCCGCAGCGGACGATCCCGGGGAAGGCCCGGCCGATGGACTGGTCGCGGGAGCCGGTCGGATCGCTGGACAGCCGGTGGTTGCAGCCTCGTATGACCAAACGGTCCTGGATGGCACGCAGAGTGAACGGAACCAGCGAAAGCTGACGCGAGTCCTGTATCTGGCCAACGCGCATCGATGGCCGTTCGTCTGCTTCGTCGACGGCGCTGGGGCCCGTCCAAATCAGAGCCGAGAAGGGCCTGCCATCGCTGTCGGGGCCCGGTCACGCTGGGACATTTTCGATGGCCTCGCCGAGCTCTCGGGATGGGCGCCCAGCGTCGCGATCCTCTCGGGGACGGCAATGGACGGCAACGTCAGCATCGCCATGCTTTGCGACTTCGTCGTCGCGACACAAGGCTCCACGATTGGTTCGCACGAATCGCCGCACTCACAAGACGACCCAGAAGCCGCGACCCGACGAAGCGTGAGCGAGTATGAATCTCGCGGGGATCTGGACCTGCTGGTCGCTGACGAACCCGAAGCGATCGAGGCCGCCCGGACCTATCTCAGCTACTACCTCACTGAATCCGAATCCGGCCCGGCGGCGGATGACGCCACGTCCATCGCCGAGATCATCCCGGACGGGAGGCGCCGCCCGTACGAAATGCGGAAGGTGATCCGCAGCTTCGCCGACGCCGACAGCGTCTTCGAACTGCGTCCCAACTGGGCACGCTCGATGATCACCGCACTCGCTCGCCTCGACGGGCGTACCGTCGGCATCTTCGCCAACCAACCAAAGTCCCCGCTGGCCGGCGCCATCGATGCGGACGCCGCGGACAAGGCCTCCCGCTTCATCGAGCTCTGCGACGCCTACGAGTACCCGATCGTCTCCTTCATCGATAACCCCGGCTATATGGTGGGACCGCAGGCCGAGCGCGCCGGGATCGCCCGGCATCACGCCCGCCCTCTCGCCGCCCTCCAGCACCGCAGCGTGCCCTTGTACTCTGTCCAGATCCGCAAGGCGTATGGGCTGGGACCCTCCGCCATGTCTGGCTTTGGCAGCAGCCGATCCGCGCCCGACCTGCGCCTGGCCTGGCCCTCAGTCGAATCCGGCGGGATGTCCTTGGAAGGGGCCGCGTACTTGGTCAAGCGCAAGGAGATCCTGGCGGCGAAAACGCCCCAAGAGGGACTGGAGATCCGGGATGCCTACGCCACGAAGATGCGCGATCTCGCCTCCGGGATTCGCGCGGGCCGCACGTACAGCTTCGACGATGTCCTGCTGCCTCACGAGACTCGGGATCGCATCGCGGCGATGGTGAAGATGACGCCCCGGCGCTTGCCTGAGGCGAAGAAGCACCCGATCGACCCCGTCTAAGCCGGCTTCCTCTACCAGGTATCGATGGGATGTTTCTTATAGACACTCGCCGGCGATCGGCGGATATGACGTAGGACGCCCACGATCCGCTGCCGCGTCTCCGACGGCTCGACGATGTCGTCAAAGGCGTTCGCGTGGTCGAAGGCGGAGAAGCCATCCCGATCATGCAGGCGAACGGTGGGCCAAGCGAGGCGCAGGATCGGCACGGAACGGCCATTGCCATATCCCGACATCGCGAAGGCTCCCAACCGGCCGGCCCGTCGGATCTGAATGCTGAAGAGCGGCACAGTCCGGTGATGATGGGCCATCAGGGTTCGCGCGTGCGCACGCCCAATCCCAGGCTCGATGATGCCCTCCGCCTCCTCGCTGACATCCCAACGCGTCACGAAGCCCGGCGTATCGATCAAGGAGACGATCGGGTACTCGTAGGCGTCGCAGATCTCCACGAAGCGCGCGATCTTCGTCGCCGCGTTCTCATCGATCGCGCCCCCGTCGACGAGCGGCTGATTGGCCAGGATCCCCACGCTGCGCCCATCCATACGCGCCAAAGCCGTGATGACCGAACGAGCGAAGTTCGGCCGCAATTCGAACAACGCCCCATCGTCGACCAGCGCATCAATGACCGGAACTATGTCGTAGAGCCCCTCATCAGGGACAAGCGCATGGATCTGATCCGCGCGAGCCGAGGGGGAACCCGACGGGGCATCACGATAGAAAGCGAAATAACGTTTCGCCGCCTCGATCGCGGCGGGCTCATCATCGACAAGGAGGTCCACGCCGCCCTTCACGTCATGCATCTCGACGGGCGCAAGCTCTTGGGGGGTAAGGCTCGTGCCCAGGGCCGCCTCCACCATTGGTGGCCCGCCCATCCCAATGGACGAGCCTCGCGTCGCGATCAGAAAGTCTGAGAAGGCCGCCAAGCTTGCGTGCCCCGCGAAAGAAGGACCGGAGACGATCGCGATGGTGGGCACCAATCCCGATAATTCCGAGATCCCGTCGAACAGACTGAAGCGGCCAATAGGGCCACCGATCTCATGATGCCCGAGCCCCGCGCGAGGATGCCGTGCACGACTGCCGCCGCCGTCGACGAAGAAGACCAGCGGCCAGCGGTGTTCCTCCGCAATCGCGAAAAGATGCGTGAGCTTCCCGGCGCCGTAACCGCCACCGTGGTCGCTGTAGTCCGTGGAGGAGGTGAGAACGACTTGACCGTCGATAGTGCCCACGAAATCGACGCCGCCAGACTCGGGCACCCACTCGCCGGACTCCGGGATCTGCGCCGCGATACTGCCATATTCGACCGCGGATCCCGGATCGAGCAACGCCTCCATCCGCTCGCGCGCCGTCATCCGGTTGTTCGCGCGGATGACCTTCACGGCGTCCGGACGAGCATCGTCACGTTGCTGCGCGCGGGCGCGGCGAAGCGCCTCGAGTCGTCTTTCGTCCACGTTCTTCCTGACGCTTAGCTGAGTCGATCCACTTTTACGCGGCGACTCAGACCCGTGCGAACTCAAGCCCGGCCAGAGTCCCCTCATCGCGCCACTCGTCCAAGATCTTGGCGAAGGCAACAATCCCTGGACCGTAGGTTCCGTTCTGACGAATCAGCTCACCGTTGGGCTGTCCCTCGTTGTTGTAATAGCCGGGCGTGCAAGCTTGGAGGAACTCCACACTCCGCACCGACGCATCCAGGCACTGCTGGACCCAATCATCTTCCGCCTCGGTTGTGACATCGATTGTGCCGACCTCGTGCTCCCGTGCGTGCTGCACGATGTAGGCCACATGTCGGCTCTGAACATCAAGCACGTGGGGAATGTTGGCGCTGGCGCCTACCTGCGAGAGGGCGATGACGAAGCAGTTGGGGAAGCCGTTGGTCTGCATTCCAAAGAGCGTCCCCACACCGTCTCCCCACCTTTCACTCAGCGCTTGCCCGCTACGCCCGCACACGTCGTACCCGGCGCGACGTTCGATCGGCGTGCCCACCTCGAAACCGCTGGCAAAAATGATGCAGTCCAACTCGTGTTCGACGCCGTTGGCCACGATGCCGCGTTCAGTAATGCGCTCCACGCCCGCCCCCTGCGTATCGACGAGAGTGACGTTCGGGCGGTTGAACGTCTGCAGGTACTCGTCGTGGAAGCAGGGACGCTTGCAGAACTGTCGGTAATAGGGCTTCAGTGGCTCTGCGGTCGCCGTGTCTTCAACTAGGGAGTCTGCGCGTGCACGGATCTGCTCCATCTTCTCGAAGTCGACCATCTCGAGAGTCTGCGCCATGCTCGCCGGATCCAGCTGCTCGCCGTTGTCCAGGCGCCCACGGAGCAGCTTGCCGATGATCTCAGTCCAGCCGTCCATCACTAAGTCTTCCTCCGCGTAGCCCCCGGAGGTCAGCGTCGAGAAGTTCTCCATCCGGCGGAGTTGCCATCCAGGCTCTAACGTCTCCACCCAGGCTGGGTCCGTCGGGCGGTTGGCGCGTACATCGATGGAAGATGGAGTCCGCTGGAAGACGATCAGCTGCTCGGCGCTCTCGCCAAGATGAGGCACACACTGCACCGCGGTCGCTCCGGTGCCGATGACACCCACGCGCTTGCCGGCCAGGCCGGTGAGCTTTCCGTAGCTATCGCCGCCGGTGTACTGGTAGTCCCAGCGGCTCGTGTGAAATGAGTGTCCTTTGAAGGACTCGATACCTGGGACGCCGGGAAGCTTCGGGCGGTTCAAGGGTCCGTTCGCCATGCAAACGTACTTCGCTCGGAAGCGGTCGCCTCGATCGGTGGAGACGATCCAGTTCAAGTCATCGTCATCCCAGTGCAGCTCCGTGATTTGCGTCTGAAAGAGAGCGTTCCGATAGAGGTCGTAGTGCTTTGCGATGCGCTGGCTGTGCTCAAGGATTTCGGGCGCCTTCGCATATTTCTCGGTCGGCATGTAGCCGATCTCCTCGAGCAAGGGCAGATAGATGTAGGCCTCGGTGTCACATGCGGCACCTGGGTACCGGTTCCAGTACCAGGTGCCCCCACATCTCCACCCTTCTCCACGATCCGCAGATCTTCGACGCCGGCGTCACGCAGGCGCGCCCCCAACAGAAGGCCGGCGAAGCCTCCACCAATGATCGCCACCTCCACCTCGTCGGTCATGGGTTCGCGTTCGATCGGCTGGATGTACGGATCATCGATGTACTGGCTGAACGCCCCCGTCATCTCCACGTACTGGCTATTGCCGTCGGCTCGGAGCCGTTTCAGGCGTTCCTCTTCGTACTTCTCCCGCAGGGCCTCGGGGTCGAACGTCAACTCCGGATCCGCTTCGTTCTCCATCGCAGCCTCCTTTTGAGGTCAGTGCCAATGAGTTTCAGCGCGTCATGGCTAGTCGCAAACATCCGACGGTAGGGCGTCGCCGTCGATACTAGACGACCTGAGGCTCCGTTTCGAACGCTCGCCTCAGTCTGGCCACGCCCCTGACGACTGGGACAGGTTCGGGCACCTCGGCCGAGACTCGACCTCGCGCGGGTCTGAGTGAATGAGATCCGTTCCAGCCGCCAAGCCCGCGTTTGGTCAACTACGGGCGGAAGAGGAAGACCGCATCTAGGCGGTCGATCACCGTGAAGTCGCTCAGGAACGCCGGTCTTCCGAAAAAGAAGGTCCGGTAGGTCTGCGAAGGTGCGTCGAAGAGGAACGCTGCCTCGATACCCGCGTTACCCAGCAGATCTTGGACATCTCGGTTGTCCGCGCCGTTGTAAGCCAAGAAGGTAAATCCCCCCCAAATCAGCGCGGACACGCCGCTGCCCGGCAGCAGGTCCATCGTGGTCAAGGTACTGGCGCCATTCACGCGCACGAAGAGGGGATCGCGCTGCTCTAGAACCTGAAGCGTGTTGGCGAACGTGGGCCCGTCGGGGCGGAAGACTTCCCATGACTGGCTCGCCGCATCCCACCGGAACAGGCTCTCCACGCCTGCTAATTGCTCCGCGAACGCTGCTGGCGTCGTCCCAGACGGCCCGGTGAAGACCACGACGTTCCAACCCGCGCTGAGCGACCGGTCGACGGTCGGCAGTTCGAGCACGGTGAAGAGCGAGAGGTGCGCTGTGTCGAAACGGACGACGCCCTCCGCATCCACCGTGGCGGGGATCTGCACATAGGTCCCGGTCTCTGGATCGTATGAGAAGACCGACAATCCTTCGGCTTCAACCAATGTCAGGTCGACCTGCACAGCAATCTGCACGGGCGGGTCGAACTCGGTCAGCGCAGCGCCGTCCTGGTCGACAATATTGATCTCGAGCGCTTGCCCACCGACCAGAATCGTGCCGCTCGGTGGAACGGCTGGTAGATCCGCCGTGGAGACCGGCGTGGCGCTGACGCTGATAGCGGTGGCGTCGCCAATCGCCAACTGAGGTACAGCGACGACGAGCCCGCCGCCGTCCGACTCCGACACCAGGAGACCATCCGGATCGACGTCGGCCGCCACGTCAAGAACGACATCGACTTCCACGTCAAGAGTGGGCTCCACCGCCGCGGGCTGGTTGGTGAAGAGACAGACGACCACAGCCTCTGGCTCAAGCGTGACGGTGACGCTGGTTCCAAACGGAACAACGGGGGCCGCCCCGCAATCGATCGAGGCGAGCTCCCAGCCCAGTGTGGCCACCTCCGCGATCTGGTAGTCGCCGGAAACGAGCCCGTCAGCGAGATACGTTTCACCATCAAGCAAACTGAAACTGCCGAGATCACCGGTGAACGGGAACGACTCCCCATCGGACCCAACCGCTGCCTTGACGACGCTGATACTGCCGACGAGCAAGCGGTTGCTAAACGTACACGCGACATCTTCCCCCGCCGCCAAGGTGATCGTGACGGAGCTTCCAGCGACGGCGGTCGTGGCGTCGCCGCAGTTGATGGAATCAAGGGCCCAGTCAGGGAGATCGGCCTCGATGACGCTGTAGTCCCCTGCCACCAAGTCCTCGACGAGAACGCTCTCCCCGACCCCTAGCGTGAGGGCGGCGAGGTCGCCGCTGAAGCCGAAGACATCCGTCGTCTTGATGATCGTGATGGTGCCCTTTGCGGGCGGAGCGCCACCGCCGCCACCGCCACCGCCTCCCGCGATCGTGTCGGCAGTGACTGCCGCGTCCTCATCGAGAGTGACATCCGCTGCGGTCGTCGTCCGGATCGTGTACGTGCCGGTACTGCCCCCCGCTCCGGGATTCGTGATCGTGCCAAGCACCACGCTGCCGGTGGCCGCCGCCCCTAAGGTGGCACCCCCCCGTTCGAGTCACCGTCACCGTTTGCCCAACGACCGCCACCGTCGCGGTCCCGTCCAGAGAATCCCCGACGCTGTCAAAGGTGACTGCCGAGACATCGAAACCGGCGGGGAAGATCACCACAATCTTGCCGCTGTTCGTCAAGGCGTTCGTTGTCGTGAAGCTCACCGTCACGTTGCCCGTTGCCGCGGCCGCCAGCGAGGCGGGCTCGACATCAGTACTTGTCAACGCGCCCACCGTGATCGTGTCCGCCGTCACCGCCCCGTCCTCATCGATCGTCACGTCGCCCGCGGTTGTCGTGCGGATCGTGTACGTCCCCGTGC
>PVBE011087004.1_pt1 | contig 41110 bp, 39 predicted proteins | sample 1631181 | NCBI WGS metagenome assembly PVBE01 (sample SAMN08397723, study PRJNA350692) | Marine metagenome, whole genome shotgun sequencing project. | isolation source: water | place: Pacific Ocean | collected 2012-04 | reverse complement strand
GTAGACGCGGTGTTCTTGATGAACTCGCCGGCGATCACAGAGATGGAGACTGGCACATCCATCAACAGTTGCTCGAAACGCGAGGCCGACACAACCACTGTCTCCTCGTAGGACTGTTCCTGCTCTTGCTCTTCCTGCTCCTCCTGGCCCTGCGGTATGGCGGCAAAGGCCAACGGAGTCAACAACAGAGAAAGCATCAAAGTCGTTATCGTGACCGGGATCATCCGACGCATATAAACCTCCTAGACGAAGCTAACGACGCGGCCAAAATCCGCGCCATCTCTAAATTGGAAACACACTACCGAGCCAGACAGCCCGTGCAGTTAGGATCCTCACGATCCGTGCAAACAAAATCAACACCCACTATATCGGGCGTATATCAAGCTGGAAAAGTCCCTGACGTGTCTCAATAGCGTGCTGGAAAACTTCACTTCCTGCCAACCACCGGCTATAGGGCTTAGAAACCGACCTCGAGCGCCGGGATTAAGATCGTTTCGATGTACTCAAGAAATGTCTGCGTATCCTCGGGGGTGATGTCGACCTGGCCAAAAGGTGCGCCTTCCATGGTCTTGTACAGACGATCTTCAATCTGTCCGCTGCCGTCGCTTCGTTCCATTGGCACCCCGAGACCATTCCAACCGTAATCAGACGCACGCAGCGAAGTTAGGCTGTTCTGTGAGAAAAGCTCAACAGCGAGTTCCATATCCCCCGATTCAAGTGCTGCGTAAAACGAGCTCATCGGTTCCATGCCGCGCAGGTTGCCACGCTCGAGGAACAGGAAGAAGTCCGAAGTTCCATCGGCTTTCAATATGCGGCTCCGGCTGTCAGGAAAGGGCACGACGATGACCTTCGTCTCGGTCGCAGCAAGCAGTTCTTTCAATCGGCCGAGAATTGCATCGGCGTTCTGTTGTCCATCGTCGGTCACAGCGTTCACGCCGCCAACAAATGGCACAAGGACGATCACCACAACCAACACAAACAAGCCCACTGCCTGACGCTCGGACAAGATGGCACCTCCGCAGTGTTGGCAGCGCCCACGCCACCGGATAGGGTGACTACGTGAAATGAACGGCTGTACAACTGCGCCACTCCGCCGCTAACGTAACAAGGCCCCCGGCTCAAAGCAATAGATCCCCACACCTGGGAAGACTCCATGGGCAGTGCCGATCCAATCCGTGCCTTCGTCGAAGGTCAGCAAAATCAATGGCTTGACGAGCTCAAAGAGTTCCTTCGAATTCCAAGTGTCTCGACCGATCCGGCCCGCGCTGATCAAGTCGACACGGCCGCCGAGTGGCTCGGGGGCAAACTTCGCGAGGCCGGCTGTACTGAGATCGAAAAATGGCCAACGGAGGGGCACCCGGTAATCTACGGCGCGTGGCGCGAAGCGCCCGGCGCACCCACTCTCCTAGTCTACGGGCATTACGACGTGCAACCTGAAGAACCGGTTGAGCTTTGGGATACACCACCATTCAACCCCACCGTTCGCGAAGGCAAACTCTTTGCTCGTGGCTCGGCTGACGACAAGGGGCAATTGTACATCCACGTCAAGGCGCTACAGGCTTGGCTGCAGACTGTTGGCACGTGCCCAGTGAACGTTGTTTTTCTGATCGAAGGCGAAGAAGAAGTCGGCAGTCCGAACATAGAAGCCGTAGTGCGCGAGCACCAAGACCGCCTCCAATGCGACGCCGTAATGATTTCCGACACAGTGATGTTTGCTGCCGGGTTGCCATCAATCACCTACAGCCTTCGGGGACTTGCTTTCATGCAACTCGACGTCACCGGTGCTCGCGGTGACCTGCACTCCGGATCGTTTGGCGGTGCTGTTGTTAATCCAGCGGAGGCTTTGGCACGAATGCTTGCATCCTGCCGTAACCCCGATAACGGTGAAATCACCGTTCCGGGATTTTACGACGATATCGTTGCTATCACCGACGCCGAGCGCGAGCAGTGGAATTCGCTACCGTTCAATAAAACCAAATATCGGGAAGAACTCGGAGTTGACGCCTTGCTCAAGGACGCTGACTACGGTGTCCTCGAGCGCACTTGGGCAAGGCCAACATTCGAGGTCAATGGCTTTCTCTCGGGCTTCACCGGTGAAGGGAGCAAAACGGTCTTGCCAGCCAAGGCGATGGCTAAAATCAGCATGCGGCTGGTGGCAAATCAGGATCCCGAGAAAATCATGAATGCCACCGAGGATCACTTGCGCGCGCTTACCCCTCCAGGTGTGCGGCTCAAAGTGACCCGCATGCATGGCGGAAAACCTTGGCTGACACCGTGTGATCACCCGGTCATCCAGGCGGCTGGCCGTGCCTTACACCGCGGGTTCGGTACCGAGCCTGTATTTATACGCGAAGGCGGATCGATCCCGCTCGTGGCCCTTCTGGAGGAACTGTTCCGGGCTCCTTCCGTACTGATGGGTATCGGCCTACCAGACGAAAACGCACATGCCCCAAACGAAAATCTTGATCTCGGAAATTTCTATGCTGGCATTGCCAGCGCGGCGTTCTTTTTCGAGGAACTCGGATCTCTAGAATGAAACGCAAAGATTTCCTGCGGAAAATGAAGGATCGTCGCCGAGGTGGAACGCTAGAGGAGCGCCAACCCGAGAAGCGTCGCAAGGTGGACTGGCGTACGTTGCGCGTCGATCTTCCGGGCCCCGAAGAAAAGTTGCCTGCTGCCGAACCAATGCCAGTTGGTGCTCTCCACCGTATGCCGAAGGGGATAAGACTCGAGGCTTCAAGTATCTGTTGGGTACGGGGTTACCGGCGATATGAGGTCGAAGGTGTGCCCCGTGCCGAGTTTCAGTATCGTCCCGTCGAGATCGACAGCGAGGCTCCCCCGGGATCAGTCAGCCTGAAGCCGGGCGAGAGCTGGGAGCCCGAGAACTGAGCGTGTCGCCTAAGTCTCAAGAGTTGAGCGATCGAGGTCTAGCCTGGGATCAGGAATACGGTGAAATTCGTGCTTACACAACCTCTTACCGTGGTGACATCGACCGTGGTGTTCGCTTCCTGCTTGGCTATTTGGCGACCCATCGCGAAACGATCGACGGCCCAATCGTCGACTGTGGCTGTGGGATCGGCCGCAACGCTATCCCTCTAGCACAAGAGGGGCACCAGGTTATAGGGCTTGAACACTCAGCGGTGGCACTGCATCTCCTCCAGGAGCGCCTTGGGGAAGGCGCCCTCGCTGGCACGTTGACGACGCAACAGCATGATCTCAACGAGCCGCTACCTATCGAGGATGATTTTGCCGCAGCCGTGCTTGACATCACGGCGGTAGACAACCTGGTGGACGCAGAGTTGCGACGAGGGTATGGGCGAGAGGTCGGACGTATTTTGATGCCGGGCGGCGTCGTCATCGTGGTTACTTTCGCCCGCAATGATGGCTACTACGGCCCCTGGCTCAAGAGTTCGCCTTGGCGAGAAGAAGGTGTAGTCGAGGATCCGAACACTGGCATCCGTAACAAACTATTCACCGCAAATGAGTTAGACGCTGTGTTTGCGCCGCCGCTCGTCCGAGAAGTTGGTAGCACCCTAGTGTTCATCGATGACGCAGCCGGGGTAACTTGGACCCGCCGCTTTCTGATGCACATATACCGCAACCAAGGATACAGCGTACCTGACGATTGATGCCCCGTACCGGGCAGGCCCCAAGCTATGGATTTGGGGCAGAGTGGCGGATGGAATGACCCTGCTTGGGAAGGGTAACTTCCTCGTTACGGAAACGACTGTAGCCAAGATTGTGCGGTGGTTTGTGTTCAGCGATTAACTCAGCGTTGATTTCAACGGCCTTCGCAGCATCTGGCTCGGCAACGTACTTGAAGTAACCAGTCGCACCAAAAGGCTGCTCCTCGAGTAGGTTCCATAGACTCTCACGAAGGCCCTTAGCGTCGGTTGTGCCCACGTACAGAACCTTCTGACTGGAGGAGATAAGCAGGAAGACACCTGGATCCTCCGGAGCTTTTTCGACGTTTTCTGGAATGAACTCAATGAGGCCCGATATGTTCCCGGCTGCTTCCACGGCTCGGCTCCTTGTTAACGCCGCACGTCTGTCGAGGCGACGCAAGGGCGACTTCTCTGCTTTTCAGTTGTTAATAACCAGCTCTGCTGGCGAAGTTTCTTAGGGCATCTAATTTCAAATGTTCCGGTTAGCGACTAGATTCAATCCCGAGCAATTCCAATGTGCAAACCGCCAACGAAATTAAGCATTCTAAAGAACTAGTTCTGAGATTGGGCCCGAGTACTTTGGCCCATCAGCGAAGCGGTTACCACACGCGCAATTTCGCCAAAAATACCGGCCGCTTCACTGTCCGGATGCGCCAAAACAGCAGGGGTACCCGCGTCTCCCGCCTCGGCAATCCGAGGATCAATTGGAACATCTCCGAGCAGCGAAACACCGAGTTCCTCTGCAGTACGGCGGCCACCGCCTTCGCGAAAGATGTGTTCCTGATGACCGCATTCTGGGCAACTAAAAACCGACATGTTTTCGACAATGCCAATCACTGGAACGTCGACCTCCCTGAACATGTGCAGCCCCTTACGGGCGTCGATCAACGAAACATCCTGCGGCGTGGTAACGATGACGGCCCCGTCCAGCGGCGCTGATTGGGTCAGGGTCAACTGAGCATCTCCTGTACCGGGTGGCAGATCGATAACAAGAATGTCGCACTCGCGCCAATCAACATCCCGTAAGAACTGACGTACCGCCTTCATCACTAGAGGACCACGCCAGATAACCGGGGCATCTTCTGGCTGGAGAAATCCTAGTGACATGATCTTCAGTCCATGTCGCTGCAACGGAATGATCATGCGGCGCCCCTCGACATCCGTAATCTCTGGCTGTTCGTGAACACCAAACATGGTTGGAATGGAGGGCCCATAGATATCGGCGTCCATTAATCCAACAGACAGGCCCCGTTGTTTCATGGCCACCGCGAGATTGGATGCCACAGTAGACTTGCCGACACCACCCTTGCCCGACGCAACAGCAAGCACATGTTTCACTCCCGGGATCGGGTCTCGTTGGATCAGTGGCTCGGGCCGGCTACCGGCCCCGGCAGGAGCAGACTCTGGGCGCTTCGCAGCATTCACATCTGACGGCGGCCCAGGAAGATTCATTCCTCCGCCCGATGGACCAGGTGCTGCCGGACGTGGAGCGGAAATATCAAGCTGAACCTCATCGACACCATCCAGACCCGAAACAGCCCCGTGAGCATCGCGTGCCATTTGCTCGATCGCGTGGTTGCTACCCGACGGTACGCTCAGGCGAATTCGAACTAAGCCGTTCTCGACCTCTAGATGTTCAACAAGGCCAAACGAAACAATATCGCGAGAAAGACCAGGGAATTTAACGGTCGCAAGTGCGTCACGAATCTTATCGGAAGAAAGGGGCACGCCGAAGTATCTCCTCTAGCCTGCATTTCTGATTAGGTCCCCGCTGCACGCTAGCTAGGTGGTTCGAGAACCTCGCTGTAATCATGTTAGCCGTGTGGAGGAATTATGTCATGTACAGCGCAAACGGCTAGCAACTCGTTCACATTCACCGAGGCAGCATCCATATGACGAAGCCTCCGGCGAACATCGAGGCAAGGTTCCATATAATGGAAGCGGATCATTTGAACCGGTCATTTATTGGTTGTCAATAACAGCCGCAACGGCGACTAAACTAAGCAACCCCGAGAATATGATATGAACCCGAGCCTGCTGCTCGTCACCGATGAGGAAGGAACCCGCGAAGCAATAAGTGGAGAGGTTGCAGGGCTCGGAGCCGCTGTTATCCACGCAAGCAGCGGCGAGGAAGCGCTTGAAATTCTGGTGTCGCAGCCGGTCGACGGCATTATCACTGGGCTCAAACTCAAGGGCATAGATGGGCTCACCCTGCTCAAGGGCATCCAGGAGATTGACGAACAACTACCGGTCATCATGGTAACGGCCTACGGCACCGTAGCCGCTGCGGTCGAAGCCATGAAAGCCGGGGCGTTCGACTTCATCGAAAAACCATTTGATCAGGACGACGTCCGTCGAACGGTTCAGAAGGCCCTCGCGATGACTCGACTGGTAGCTGAAAATCGAGTGCTGCGAGAAGAACTCGAACGCCAATATGATTTCTCAGCGATTATCGGAACGTCACCACAGGTGGTTGAGATTCTACGCCTGGCCGGTGACGTCGCGACAACCAACGCCACCGCTCTAATCAGCGGTGAAAGTGGAACAGGCAAGGAGCTTGTGGCACGGGCCATCCATTACAATAGCGGACGCGTTGGTCACCCCTTCGTCGCCATCAACTGTGCAACCTTGCCAGAGAATCTCCTCGAGAGCGAGTTGTTCGGCTACGAAAGTGGGGCCTTTACTGGGGCGGAGAAACGAAAAATCGGACGTTTCGAGCTCGCCGCGGGCGGCACTTTATTTCTCGACGAAATCGGTGAAATGACTTTAGCGGTGCAGGTGAAGCTACTGCGTGTTCTCGAACTGCGGGAATTTTCCCGTCTTGGAAGTACGGAAACATTGCGCGCCGATGTGCGCCTGATCGTTGCAACCAACCGCGATCTTGCCGATCTTGTCTCCAAGCGACTTTTCCGCGAGGATCTTTACTATCGCATCAATGTCTTCCCAATCACCATTCCCCCTTTACATGAACGCACTCAAGACATCCTCCCGCTCGCCCGCCATTTCTTACTCGAACTCGTGGAACGCACGGGCAAGATGGTTACGGCCATACGTCCTGGAGCTCGCCGCATATTGCTTAACTATGGATGGCCAGGGAACGTTCGCGAGTTAAAAAACGTCTTAGAGCGTGCTGTAATCTTGACCCAGGACAACTCGATAGGGGCTGAACACCTTCCTGCTCGCTTACAGGAGGAGCGCGTTTCGCTCGCAAACGTGGCCGTCTCGCTTCCACCCCAGGGCCTATCGCTCGAGGAGGTTGAGAGATCGTTGTTAAAACAAGCCCTTGAGCGCAGCCGTCACAACAAGAGTAAGGCGGCCCGCCTTCTGGGCATGTCCCGTGCGACGTTGCGATATCGCCTTAAGAAGTTTAGTCTCGACGCCGCATGAGGTCCGAAATATACGCGATAGTACCAAATTGACTGGATTATTTGGTCCACACTGGATGAAATAGTCCATACCGTGTACACGCCTTCTAGTCAAAGGTTTTATCGGATTAGAGAGCTCTTTTCCCGATTTTACTGGCTTATATGGTACACTACGCAACTTAGTCATCTATTGGGCCTTCAATAATCCCCCGGAAACCCGCCAGCAACAAGGTTTCCTGGGGGAGGGCGATACGCGAGTTGGCACGCGTATTGCAATAATACTTGTTGTATGTGGAAAGGCTGGGGGCAAGGGGCGGCCCAGCCACTCTCAATATTCTGGAGGCAGAAGATGTCTGCACAAGCTGTCATTCTCGCAGCTTCGGGCTTGCCAGTAGGGCTGCCTGCGATCGGCTCGAGCCGTGACGAGGAATGGGTCGATAACGAAGCATATCGCGAGCTCTTCGTATCAGTGATCGAGCTCGCCATCAAAGACTACGAGTTCCTGTTGCGCATCCGCCAGCAGGACGAGTTAACTCCGTCCGAGCGTAAGAAGTTGCGTGGACTGACGGAAGATGGCGATCCGGAAGAGTTCTTCGCCAGTCATTGGTTTGAAGATATCTGCCGCATGATTGGCGTCACCGCGGAAGTTATCCGGGAACGTCTTGAAGTCTTATCTTCGGAATTGGTAACAGCCTAATAAGGCTGTCACTTGAAGTTCAGCGCGGGAGCTCGCATTCGGCAGTTCCCGCGCCAGTTTCCTGCTCCATGATTAACTGAGCCAGGCAATCGCTTCACGCAGCGCCGTCCGCCCAAGCACAACGGCGTGGATACGACCAGCTGGCAAACCATCGAGAGCGGCCACGACGTCATCGTTATCTATTCCGTCGATATCGGCTACGCGTTTACCAACAACCATCTCACTAATCACCGAAGCGACAGCAATCGTGGCGGCGCAGCCATATGCCTTAAAGCGAATGGCAATAATCCGCCGTCGCTCCGCTTCAGCATCAGGCTCCACAGCGATTGCGATCCGAAGAACATCGCCGCAGACTTCATTATGCACGATGGCAACCGCGTCGGAATCAACGAGATCACCAAGGTTCCGAGGTCGCTTGTAGTGATCGAGAAACGTCTCCGAGTACTGATTCATGTTCCAGAATGTTCGCCCCGAACCGCGGGCACCATAACCCCGTAGGCAAAATGTCGTGAAAATGCTTGTTTGATAGTTGGCGAGCAAACCTCAGCAGAAAGATGATCGGAAATGCAGGCTGGAAGGGCACCCTGATGACCTGTACCTGTACCATATCAACACTTCCACGCTCTGTTTAGGATCCTCCACAGTAAAGCTCGTAATTGTCCCCTCAGGCCGACCATGAATGCTGCAATCATCGAAACACAAGGCCTTCGGAAGGTATACAAAACCCTCCTCGGAAACCCAGTTGAGGCGCTAAGTGGTGTCGATATCAAGGTTGAACGAGGCCAGGCGTTTGGCCTACTTGGGCCAAACGGGGCGGGGAAAACAACCTTGGTCAAAGTATTGCTGGGCCTCGCGCACCCAACAGATGGCCAAGCGAGGTTAATGGGGGAGAACGTCGGAACACCGTTGGCAAGGCTCCGTATTGGCTACATGCCCGAACTTCGCAACTATCCACAGTTTCTCACCGCATCTCGCTGTCTCTACTTGTTCGGTCGCCTACATGGAATCCCGACATCCAAGGGCAAGAAGCGAATTAGCGAGGTTCTAGAGGACGTCGGCCTCGGAAAGTGGTCCAACCACAAGGTCGGTAGCTTCTCCAAGGGCATGAAGCAACGCCTGGCGTTGGCACAAGCTCTTCTGCACGATCCCGAGCTACTGTTCCTCGACGAGCCAGCCGAGGGTATCGATCCGCTCGGCCGTGTCGTCGTCCGAAACATCCTGCGCCGCCTCCGCGAGCGTGGAACGACGCTGTTCATGAACTCCCATCTTCTGACCGAAGTCGAAATGGTATGCGATGAAGTTGCCATCCTGAAGAGTGGCAAGATTGTCAAAGCTGGCATTCTCGCCGAACTCACCACTCGCGAACAGCAGTATCGCCTGACAGTAGCATCCGATCCTGAACGCGTTCCGGCGCTACTCGACAGGGCAATCTTGGAGATCGAGGAAATCAAGGCACCCGCTGGTCTAGCCGCTTGGAACTTGACCGTTCGTGATCGTGATGAACTCAACGCGGCGCTCGATCGACTACGCCGGGAAAACATCCTAGTCGACGGCATCGAACCGGTACGGAATAGCCTCGAGGAAGTCTTTCTGGGAGCCATTAGGGATCAGACAGGCAACGAAGCTCAGCGGGGGCCGGAGGAGCCTCCTAGCGCCGAATCCAAACCAGTTAACGGTGGGGTGCGCTCATGAACGAGACACGTACGGCCGTTCTGGGGTACGCGAACAACAACATCTCTCAGGCCCAGCTGATCTCGTATCAAATCCGCGGACTCGTAGCCTACACAGTGCGGGAATCGTTCCACCGCTGGACTCTGGTCACGTATCTGATTGGCATTACCTTCTTTCTCGTTCTCCTCTCCACAGCGGTAAACCTTGACATTGTTGAAGGAACACTGGCATCAGCGCGATTGTTCGGTCAAAACCTCGAAATCGGTGGCCAGGAAATCCCCGTCGATAACTTCGTGCGCTGGTTCCAAGTCGGCATCATCACCATTCTCTATTCCATCGGCGTCCTATTGGCTCTTTTCCTGACCTGCAATCACATCCCGACTATGGTCAGGGAGGGCTGGGGTGGCCTTCTCATTGCCCAACCAGTCTCGCGATCAACACTGCTACTAGGGCGTGCTTGTGGCTCGGTGACCGTTATCAGCATCGGCGTCACTTACTTGGTCGTCGGCAGCTGGACCGTTCTGAGGATCAAGACCGGTTTGGGGAGCACAGGCTTTTTGTTCGCTGGCCTGACAATCCTCCTCGTCTACTCCATCTGCTACTCAGCGACCATTCTTGCCGGAATTATCACCCGCAATGGCCCTGTCAGCGGGATGGCCGGCTTGATGGCCTGGATCGCGGGGCACGCTATCTATCCGTTCCACGCGTACACCGAGTGGCAAGCACTGGCGTTTTCTCCAGGTTGGCGACGGCAGGTAGGCACGGCGTTTGCCGAAGGCCTCTACTGGACGTTCCCTAAGAGTCAAGGAATGTGGCAAGTTGCCGTGGCCGCCGCTCAAAATGAACCTGTGTCTTTCCTCCCGATTCTCTATTCGATTCCTTTCGCTATCTTATGTATGTTTCTCGCTTGCTGGTGGTTCGCACGGAGTGACTATTAGGAACACTACGATGAACAAGTTGGCGATCTTTAGAAGAGGGTTTTTACAGATCGGTGCCTTCGGTTCCACCGCCCTTATCTTGGCGTGCTCAGCTTCGATTGACTCCGAGAGAGTGACAATGTCGCGAGCACTGATCGATCAGCTGCCTTCTTTGGGTGCCGAAGGGATCGCCTGGATCGACTTCGAGGCGCTCAGAGAAGCACTGCCAGAGGAGCAGTGGAAACGTTACGAGAGAACATTCTTTGAGGAGGGGTTATTTCTTGAGCCAGGAGGAGACGAGCTCCGACAAATGTGGGAGAGACTCGGAATAAACCCACGTGAAGGCCTGGAACATATAAGTTTCGTGATCATGGACGGGGCGCAAGGCGTTGGCGGGGATGCTGATCATACTCATGACGAAATGATAATCCTGATCTCTGCAGACTTTGACCACAATCGTTTCGAGTCAGCGCTTACCGATATCGTTGCCAATTGGAGCATCGAGGACGTAGATGGCACCACGATGTGGAAGGTCGACGAAGTAAGTACCGGATTGGCGCCATTCTTGGAGGTAGCAGCAACGCCACCAAGCCTTGCCCTAGCGTTTCTTGACGACACGACACTTGTTATGGGCAACCAGGAAAGTCTCTATACAGTGATCGGTGCCAAGGGCGGTCGTCGCGAGCCCCTGGAACCAGACCACACTATGAACGATCTGGTCTCTGAAGTTGCAGGGCAGGGCCAGTTCTGGCTAGTTGCCAACAATCACCTTATCCCAACCCAACTAGGTAGCGACGATGCCCCCTTGATCCTGCCCAGCACAATCGGAAACCTTGAAGCCATCTCTATGTCGTTGCAGATAGGCAACGGCCTGTCGGCTCGCCTTGCGGGTATAGCTACAAGTTCGGAAGATGCCCGAATGCTAACCGACTCGCTCAATGGTCTGATCGCTATGGGGAAGATGATGCTGCAAGGGAGCCAGCCCGAACTTTTCGAAATACTGGACGGCGTGCACGCTGAACAAGACGATCAAAAAATCAACATCGAAGTGACCTTGTCCCAGACCAGCTTTGATTTTCTTTTGAGTATTGTCGAGCAGGAACTCAGCAACATGGCCATCGGCTCCGGGCTTTAAACAGTTTGACGACAGCTTTCAGGCATATCTGTCTCCGACCAGAACCGCACCTTGGCTATGCTAGTCTCGGCTAATAGGTTCCGTTCAACTAATCCCTCAGGTGCGCTGCAAATGAAACGCTTCTACACCATTATGGTGGTGCTGTTTATCGGCGCCACGATTGCCGCCGTGTCTGTTTTTCGACCGCAATTATGGACTCCAGCCTTCGAGATTTCCTCGGTCAGGTATGACGTCAACGCTGATGGCTCGATTGATCTCATCCGCTGGGACCTCGGAGGCGAGGTAACACTCTGGGAATGGGACCGGAATAACGATGGTCGGCCAGAGCTGATCGGCTTCGACGCCGTCGAGACGACCGAGGGCAGCCTGCAGCCAACAGGCTCCATCACCGCTTGGGACTGGGGCGCCGATTCGGTAATCGACGCTGGGGACGTAGCCCCATCGATCGAGCAAATCCTGCAGCGTGAAGAAGTCGCCGCCGCACGCTTGGCGCTACCATCTCCGGATATCGCCCTGGTTGGGGTAGACATTCGAACCCTAGTTACTGAGATCGAAAGCAGCTATGACGATTTCCGGCTAGCCGATCTCCGGATGCCGATCGTTGGGTCCACACTCCCGGACCTCGATACGCTGCTCCCAGGAGCGGCGCGTGCCTACCGAAATGGCATACATCAAGGCTTCGACATGAATAACGGTCATATCGGCGTGCCGACCGCCTTCAGCGCTCCGGTGGTTGCCGCCAAAGACGGTACCGTAATCCGTGCCATTTTAGACTTCACCGAAATGACCCCTGAGGAGTACGCTGAGGCGATCGCTACCTCTCGGGCAGCTGGCACCACGCCACCCCACATCCTTGACAAACTTCGTGGCAAGCAAGTTTGGATCGACCATGGCCACGAGATCGTGTCCCGCTATGTGCACCTATCAGGTATCGCGTCGGAAATCGTGGAAGGAAAGCGTCTTCGCGCTGGCGACATCATTGGTTTTGTCGGCAATTCGGGTACAGAATCAGCTGTCAACGGTGGCCGTTCTGGCGCCCATCTCCATTTCGAGCTTCGCATCGATAATCGCTACTTTGGGGAGGGCATGAGCCGCGACGAAATCCGTGAGATCGGAAGCCGTCTCCTCCACGCCAGCATGCGGTAAGAACGCTCTCAGAGCAAACCGAGAAATAGTGCGGCAGCAATTGCAGTCGCGAAAAGCACCGTCCACATAATAGACAGCGCCGCTACCGGTATCGCCACCGTTGCTATGGCCTGAGGCCGATCAAGCGAATAGTTACGCTCAAGAATGCTACTCGTCACTACCAGCAACCAGAAGCCCGCGACCAAGACGAGCACGCTTTTCAGTATCCAGATCGCGTTAACCCATAAAAGCACGAAGGCCAGCGAATATGGTCGAAAAAAGCCGATGAACTCACCCTCGCCCTTGAAAAGCATTGTGGCCAACAAATGAAGGATCACTGCGAAGACGAGAGCAGCGACAATTAATAGAATCGGAGAAAAAACAAAGACACGAGCGGACATTGATCCGATCCCTGCAGCGATGCCACCCAGGGCGATAATCACCAATCCCATCATGAAGGCCTCTTCGTCATCACGCGCACGATCAATCGCATCTTCGTTGAGCTGAATGATGTCGATAGCTTGCTTCACGTATTCGACGAAGTTGTCGAGCCACCCGCCGCCGATCTGCATGTTTTCTTTGCTCATAAGACCCTCTCCGAGCAAGTTTATTGCGCGTCTACGTAGCCCGTCAATTTCTTGATTTTCGGGTTTCTTGGAGGATTTTCTGCTAATCGTGGACGATAACCAGATAGGCCCAATTAACAAACACCAAAGCGACTCTACACCTGGCCAGTTTGACCGTCTGGGCTTTGGGCAGATGAGGTCGCGGCCAGCCACGGAGTATTGACCTCCACGCCCTGCCAGGGAAACGTGTAATCTAATATCAAAAGCTCCGCTTCACACAGTTGACTGAAAATCGCTCCGTCGAGGCACTACACAACATGCGCAAACTGTCACGTATTAGCCTTGCCGCAGTCCTCGTGCTGCTTACCATTTCCGCAGCAGCATACGGGCCGCACATTGCGACTGCTGCCGGTCAAATTTACTCCCGCCTCCAGGTTCTGGAGGACATCATGGAGATCATTGACCGCCACTACGTGGACGATGTCGACGTCAATGAACTCTTTGACAATGCCACTCGGGGCGTGTTGGAAAATCTCGATCCGCATTCGAATTACTTCAGCGCCGAGGAATATGCGGCTTTGCAGGAGCAATACCGTGGTGACTACGCCGGTATCGGCGTGTCATTCGAAATGTTCGATGGAGTCTTAACCGTACTCGATGCTCTTGAAGGAGGTCCGTCGCAAGCACTCGGGCTCCGCCCAGGAGACAAAATCGTCGAAGTCGAAGGCCAGAGCGCGATTGGCTGGACGGTCGAAGAAGTCTACGACCATGTGCGTGGACCCGCCGGAACACGCGTCAACGTAACCGTTATAAGGCCTGGCGTCGAAGAGCTCCTCCAATACACGATCACACGTGGCAACGTTGAAATCGCTGCCATCTCAATCGTTGCGATGCTCAATGAAGAGGTCGGCTATATCCGTCTCAACACGTTCTCCCAGAAAACAGCCGACCAAGTCGAGAAAGCCTTACAGGACCTCCAGGTTCGGGGAATGAAAAGGCTCGTCCTCGATTTGCGTGGCAACGGCGGGGGTTTGATGTCCCAGGCACTACAACTGACGGACAAGTTCCTCGACGGCGGCAAAGTGATCGTAGAAACTCGTGGTCGCACTGCAGTGGCCAACGCCTCCGAACAAACTACCGACCGCGACACTCATCCGGAGCTCCCGATGGTCGTGCTCGTCAATCGTGGCTCGGCAAGTGCTTCGGAGATCGTCTCAGGCGCACTACAAGATTGGGATCGAGCTTTGATCGTCGGCGAGACAACGTTCGGCAAAGCGCTGGTTCAAAACCAATTTCGTTTCCGCGACGGCTCGGCCCTTTTTCTCACTATCGCCCGCTACTACACACCAAGTGGTCGGCTCATCCAGCGTGAATACGTCGGCGATGAGTACCTAGAGCCCGTGGCAGTCGATGACCGACGCTCCGAGGACGCTCCGGACTGGACGGGGCCGCAAGACGACGACCGCCCCATGTATACCACCGGCGCGGGCCGAACGGTGTACGGTGGTGGCGGCATCCACCCAGACATCGAAATCGAACCGACTCGAGTTTACGGCATCGCCGCGTTGATGTACCGAGCACCCTTACGTCTGTTTTTCCGCTATGGGGTCCAGTACGCCGCTGCGAACGCTGCCGAGATTCCGGCAAATTTCGATGATTTCAATGACCACTTCGTTGTCACCGACGAAATGGTTGAAAACTTTATCGATTTCGTACGTTCCGATGAAATCCGTGAGCCGCTCGAAGAAAATAAAGTCCCGCTCACCGACGAGGCTCTGGATCCAGCCCTCGATGACATCCGCATCTACCTCAAGTCAGACATCGCTGCCGCCGTTTGGGGTGGTGACACGGGTCGTGAAGTCCTCTTGCGTTATGACGACCAGGTAATGAAAACGATCGATTTACTGCCGCAGGCGGCAAACCTCTTGACCCTTTCCGCCCGTACCGAAGCCAGATAAAGGGGTCACTTCTCAGTCAAGACTCCATAAAGCTCGGGGCGACGGTCCCTGAGAAATGGGCGACGGTTTCGATTTGCTGTCACCAGTGTTCGATCAATGTCGATAATCAAGAGTTCCTCATTGCCACCAGCCTTCGCAATGATCTCGCCGGCTGGATCGACCACAAACGAACCGCCGGCAAAGGTCAACTTGGGCTCCTCTCCCGTGCGGTTGCAACAGGCGATGAACACTGCGTTGGAAAATGCCGAACCCTGCATCTCAAGCTCGTAGCCACGGCTTGGGTCCCCTGCTGTGCCAGCGAACGGACTGAGGATGATTTCTGCGCCGCCGATAGTCAAAGCGCGGATATGCTCAGGGAAATGGCGGTCATAGCAAATCGCCATGCCGACCGGGCCGGCAGCAGTTTGATGGACCTTAAAGCCCGAATTCCCCGGCCAGTAGTAAAAGCGTTCATTGAAGCCTGGCTCTTCGGCAATGTGGATCATTCGTGAAACACCGAGTAGCGTGCCATCGGCATCGATGACTGGCGAGGCGTCGTAATGCCGCCCGGGGCCAGCGAGTTCGAAGATATTAGGAATCACTACGATACCAAGCTCACGGGCCTTATTTTGAAACGCTGTCGTAATTGGACCCGGGATAGGCTCCGCCCAGTCAAAGTACGTCGGATCACCGCGATGTTGCGGGAAAAAGGGATGGAACGCCATCTCCGGAAAAACACACAACACGCAACCTTCAGCGGCAGCTTTGTCGACCCATTCAAGTCCACGATCAATGTTGCTAGGAATATCATCACTCGCTGCAACCTGGGCGAGGCCGATACGAACTGTTGTTTCGCTGTCAGACTGGTTCATCAAGATCTCTCTAGTCAGGGAAACACAATAAATTCATGGTAAACGTAGACTCAGCGCGACCACCACAAGGATGAAGTCAAAAGCCGACGCTGCAAGCTTTCACAAGATGACCTTCAGATTGTGAACCACAAGCATGCCGACGACAAAATCAGCCACGCGCCTTTCATTGCCTAGCGTGGCGACGTTGGTTAGCCATCGTTAAAATGAAAATCGACACGTCGACTATCCTGATTAACGCAATATCCTGTTTCACGCTTGCGTTCAGCCTAAAAAATTACCTGTGCACGAACCCCAATCTATTTATACATCGGAATAGTTCAACGTATAGCAACAAGGTTCTTTTCGTCCAAGCATTGTAAAGTCCGCTCGTGACCCAAAAAGCTAGCAATTTCGATAAAACAGTTGACCTGCCGGTTAACAGCTTCCCCGCAGAAGCGGCAGTCGTGGAGGCTAGCAACTGATGGGTGTCGGCCCGGAGTTCGTCGACTACGTTGCCAAGCTCGCCAAGTTGCACCTGGCTGATGACGAAAAGGACGCTCTGGCCTCTGATCTCGCCGGCGTCTTGGAATTCTTTGCGCAACTCGATCGAGTTGATATAACTGACGTACCTCCTACCAAGCACGTGGTTGGGTTGAGTAACGTCGAACGCTCCGACGTGAAAAGCCCTTCTCTTTCCACCGACAAGGTACTAGCCAACACTGCGGACACCGACGAGGACCATTTCGTCGTCCCCAAAGTTTTGCCCGACTGATGGCAATCAAACTGGGCGAACTGACCTGCGCCGGTACCGCTCGCCGTGTCGCGTCGGGCGATCTAAGCGCCGCTGAACTGATCGAAGCGACGCTCGATGCGATCACGGCCCAGGATGAGAACCTCGGTGCTTTTCTCGCCGTTTACGGTAAACAAGCCCGACAGCGAGCCCAGCAAATTGACTCCGACGCTGACCTGCGCAGACAACCTCTGGCCGGCGTACCAATCGCGGTAAAGGACAACCTATGTGTCGCTGACTGCCAAACTACTGCCGGCTCGCGCATTCTTGAGCCCTTCTCGCCACCGTTCACGGCGACCGTCATCGAGCGCCTCGAATCCGCTGGTGCTGTTCTCATCGGGAAGACGAACCTGGATGAATTTGCGATGGGCTCCTCAACGGAAAATTCGGCTTTCCGAAGGACCACCAATCCATGGGACATATCGCGAGTACCTGGCGGCAGTAGTGGCGGCTCGGCCGCAGCTGTAGCTTCCGGAGTGGTGGCCGGTGCGTTGGGCTCCGACACCGGAGGTTCAATCCGGCAACCGGCGGCCTTCTGCGGCGTGGTAGGGCTGAAACCCACCTACGGCCGCGTGTCAAGATACGGACTGATCGCATTCGCTTCGTCTCTTGACCAAATCGGCCCGCTGACCCGAACTGTCGAGGATGCGGCGCTAATTTTGTCAGTGGTCGCCGGTGACGACAGCAAAGACTCGACGACTCTTCCCGACCCGGTGCCAGCCTTCCAAAATGACCTTGAGAGTGATGCCAGTGGCCTGAAAATCGGGGTCCCGGAGGCCTGGCTTGGAACAGGTGTTGACCCAAACATCAAGCGTGAGGTCACGGCCGTGCTTGCCGAACTTGAAGCAGCCGGCGCCCAGCTTCGCCCCATCGAGCTGCCTCACGAGGAATTTGCGGTCGCCACCTACTACGTCATTGCTACTGCCGAAGCGTCGTCGAATCTGGCACGTTATGACGGCGTGCGCTATGGATTCCGTGCCGAAAGTAATGATCTCGCTGACATGTACGCCAATACCCGCAGCGGTGGTTTTGGCAACGAGGTAAAGCGACGCATCCTACTAGGAACGTTCGTTCTCTCGGCCGGCTATTACGACGCATACTATGGCCGCGCCCAATGTGTTCGAACGTTGTTATGCAAGGACTTCAACCAAGCTTTTGCTGATGTCGACATTCTCGTCGGCCCGACGACCCCAAGTACAGCGTTTGCCATTGGAGAGAAGGCCGACAACCCGCTTGAGATGTACCTGTCCGACGTGTTCACGGTGACCGCAAATCTCGCTGGCCTGCCTGGAATTTCGGTGCCTTGCGGACAGGACGACGCCGGCCTGCCAGTGGGCCTACAGATCATCGGGCCTGCCCTTGGAGAGGCCAAGATCCTTAAGGCTGCCAGGTTAATCGAGCAGTTAAGAGGGCCGTTCGGGCCCGCACCGATCGTCTAGCAATTGCTTTGAACCAAACCAACGCTTACAAGCCTGCACAACACACGGATTCAAGCTAGCTGGCCCTCTCGGCGGTTCTCTAACCTGCGTTGATAACGCCGAGGTCGACAAGAACTCAGGATCTTGGTCGTTCAGTCTTGGGATCGAAAATGGGTTCGGGCAGAACTTCAGCCCGGTAACGTTCTGCAAGGATTTCGATATCGAAAGTCGAATTTGGCGTGCCCTTCTCAGGCTTCACATAGGCAAATATCAGTTGTTTGCCCACGGTATGGCCATAGGCTCCCGAAGTCGTCACCCCAATCACTGACTCGCCGTCAAGCACAGGTTCACCGCCTCGAATATCGGAGTCGCTGGAAGCCACCTGGGCATAGATCAATCTGAGATCACTTCCCTCTTCTTTGCACCTGAGCAAGGCTTCTTTGCCCACGAAATGTTCCTTTTCAAACTTCACGAAACGTTCCATGTCGGCATCGACCATTGTCATCTCAGTGGTCAATTCAGTCCCATAGGCACGATAGGCCTTTTCCATGCGCAAACTGTTCACAGCATCGACACCGAAATCGGCGATACCAAACGATTCTCCGGCGGACCAAATCGCATCATAGAGCGGCTCGAGCTGATTCATGGGCACATGCAGCTCCCAACCCAATTCACCAACATAGTTGACCCTGAGTGCTCGCAGTTCGATTCCCGCCACTTCAATGGTCTGGGCAGTAAGCCATCGGAAATGTTCATTGCCCAAATCAGCATGAGTGACTTTCGCCAGCAATTCCCTGGATCGTGGTCCGGCCAGCACCAGAACGCCCCAGTCGTCGGTGATATTTGTGACTGTGACGTTCTCGGTCTCGAGAATGCGGTGGTTCAGTAGATCGAAATCCCTAAGCTCGGATACTGCGGCAGAGAGCAAATAGAAATGGTCGTGAGCGAGTCGGGTAATCGTGAATTCGCTTTCGATTCGACCACGCTCGGTCAAGAGATGCGCCAGGATAATCCGGCCGTCACGGAAGGGTACTTTATTGGCACACACCCTGTTGAGAAAAGTCTCTGCATCCGCTCCTCTTACCTCGTACTTTGAGAAGCTGGACAACTCGAGCACACCTGCTCGTTCTCTGACTGCTTTGCACTCTGCGGCGACGACTTCAAAAACATTGTTGTGCCGGAATCCGCACTCCGCTTCACGCCCGTCGAGGGAGAACCATCTTGGCCGTTCCCAGCCAAAGACCTCGGTATGCACTGCGCCTTTGGCCCTTAGCTTTTCATACAGCGGTGTTGTACGGGCAGGTCGCCCAGCAGGGCGTTCTTCTCCGGGCAGTTGCAGAACGAACATGTTGGCATAGGCTTCATGCCCTTTGGCTGATGTGTACGCTTCGTCAGCGTAGGAGCCAAAACGACGTGGGTCCATACTGGCCATGTTGATTTCAGCTGCTCCGTGGACCATCCATTGAGCCAGGTACTTTCCAGAACCAGCAGCTTGAGCGATACCAAGGCTGGAGCCGCAACAGAGCCAAAAATTGCGAACTCCAGCAGCGGGGCCAACCAAGGGGTTGTCATCGGGTGTGTGTGCGATCGCTCCGTTGATGACGTTTTCCAATCCTGCGTCTGCAAAGATCGGCACTCGCTTCCTCACCCGGTCCAACCAGGGCATGATCGGATCCAGTTCTTCCGGAAAGAGTTCATTCGCGGCGTTCCAATCCTGTCCTCCTTTGCCAGGCCATGCCTCTCGTGAACCGGTTTCATAGAGCCCTATCAGAGCAGAGTTCTGTTCCTGCCGGTAATAGGCGGAGCAAGATGGGTCCCGTGTGACAGGCATCTCCTCCTCCCTGTTAACGAATTCGTCTATCGGCTTAGTGACAACATATTGATGCCTTAGATTGACGTAGGGAATGTGAACACCAACCCAGGCACCGATCCTGTCTGCGTAACATCCCCCGGCGTTGACAACATGTTCACAGACAATGTTCCCTCGCTCTGTAACGACTTCCCATTCTCTAGTTGGGCGCAACTTGATATCTGTCACACGATTGCCGCTAGTGATGGTTGCTCCCAGCTTGCATGCGGCAATAGCCATGGCTTTGCAACAGCCCGATGGATCAACGTGCCCGTCATCCAAGGTCCAGGCGCCAGCGACAACACCGGCCACATCGACAAATGGATTGATTCTTCGGCACTCTTCCGGGCTGATGACCTGCATCCTGAATCCAATAATGCGGGAAATGCCCTCGACATAGCGGAACCAATCCAGCTCTTCTTTGGTTGTAGCGAACCGAATGCCACCACATCCATGCCAGCCTGTAGCCTGGCCAGTCATCTCTTCGAGTTTTGGATAGAGTGTGTTGCTGCAGTGATGTATCTGCGCAAGGCTGTAGTTGCCAATAACGCTGGGGCACTGCCCGGCAGCATGCCAGGTGGATCCGGAAGCCAAGTCAGCTTTTTCGAGCAGAATGCAATCGTCCCATCCCTCCAATGCCAGGTGGTACAACAACCCAACACCCATCATTCCCCCGCCAACGATTACTACTCTCGAATGTGACCTCATCCTGTTCTTCTTTCGTTTGCTGGGTGTTGTGGGTGCCGAAGGCCCTATACGCGCTCCCGCGCGGCGGCAACGCAGCGAGTCGACCGAGCGGGGGAGATCGTGGCGACGGCGGTGCTGGGTGAGCTGCACTAGTAGGATGGTCCCTTCTCGGGCCTGAAGCAGTGGAGGCGGCGGGAATCGAACCCGCGTCCGAAAACTATCGGCGCGAAGCCTCTACATGCTTAGCCCACCGCTTTAGCTTCGCGGGCAGCAAGCCGGGTGGGCCAGCTCAGCTTTCCGCTAGTCTGACTGAAATCTCGCTACGACGCCGTCAGGCGTGACGCGCAGCACAGCCTATATAGCGACGTTCGTCCTGGCCCCTATAGGCGAGAGCCTGGCGAACGCTGACCGGGGTTAAGCGGCCAGAGCTACCGGTTCGTTGGCAGTTGTTTTGAATTACCCACCAGATTAACGAGCACGCGGGATACGCTCGGCATGCAGCCTCGGGCGTCAGAGCTCCCGTCGAAGCCTGTCGCCCCCTTGTGGAAAGGATAACACCGTCTCATACGTCTGTTTAGGAACCACACAATTGACAACCATGGTGCCCAATGTAGGTTACTTCACAGTCCCGAATGGATTTAAGCATCCTGCTAGTATCGTTACGTGAAGGGAACAGAGAAGCTTGTCGATAGGAAACCGGCAGCGCGTACCGAAAGAGAAAATGCCCCTCGTACCGTCGAGGTCGTGTGTGGGTCGAGCGGTTGCCGTGCTGCTGTAAAGTCCCAAGGTGTTGCGGTTATGGTCGACGCGCTGCGCGCCTCGGCGACGATTACTTCGTTAATGGCAGCCGGGGCCAGGCGTGTTTGGGTCGCCACCGAGGTCGAGCAGGCCTATGTCATGAAGGAACGGATCGGTGACGTGTTTCTGGTCGGAGAGCGGGAAGGATTCCCTCCACCCGGATTTGACGTTGGCAATAGTCCACGAGGCGTCATGGACCTGTCGCTTAAAGGTCGGGACGTGGTGTTCACCTCAACGACCGGTGCGGCGCGTCTGGGCCAGCTCGAGGGGACCGCACTCGCGTTGGTTGGCTCCCCGGTAAACGCTAGTCTAGTTGCTCAAGTTGCTGCTGAGCGGGGGGGAGACCGGCCTATATTTTCAATATCCGCTGGCTTACGGGGTAGCCCGGGAGGGACTGAGGAGGATTGGATTGGTGCCGCTCTGATCGCAGAACGACTGACCGATCACGGCTTCGAATGGATCAACCATGGCCTCGGAGTCGATGGCTACTGGCCCTACCTTCTCGACGGACCAAGTGTGCGTCAGGGCTTCCTTGACGGCACGAGTGGGCAGCTGCTGGGCGATAAGGGACTCGCCCCGGATATCGAAGACTGCGCTGCGATCGATTGGATCGATGCTGTGGCAGCGGTTGTTGGATATCTAAAGATCGACGATGGTCCACCGGTCGCGGAACTTGAGCGGATTGCCTAGGTTGACCATTAGTTACCCAAATCCAACGATTGTGAGCACGTCGCCCAAGACGAGCGTGCGATTATGAAATGGGTCACCAAGGTGGCCGTCGCTGTATATGCCGGCGGTGCCGCATCCGAGGAGAACGACGCATGATCGACATCGACCAGTTCATGGAAATCGAGCTTCGTACGGCAACGATTGTTGCTGCCGAGCGGGTCCCGGAAACCGATCGTTTGATGAGGCTCGAAGTGGATACAGGTGGTGAGACTCGGCAGCTCGTCGCCGGAATCGCCGGCTCGTACAAAGCTGATGAGTTGCCAGGCATGAAGATTACTGTCGTGGTCAACCTGCAACCGGCGACGATCCGGGGCGTTGAATCTAACGGGATGGTGCTTGCTGCTAACACCGATGATGGTCCAGTGCTGGTGACGTTCGCCAAAGACGTGCCCAATGGAGCCCGGGTGCGGTAATTTCGATAGGCTGTCGAGTAACCGAATGATCGATTCCCACGCCCACTTAGCCGAGGAGGCCTACGACGAGGATCGCGCCGAGGTGCTGACGCGAGCATCGGAAGCGGGAATCGATAGCGTAATTGTCATCGGCTACGATGCCCCAAGCTGCCACCGAGCCATCGAAGTAGTGCGAGAATTCGGTGTCGAGAAGGGTCAAGAGAGAGACAGTGTTACAGAAAGTCGACGAAGGGGAGCTTCAAAATCTCATGGCGTGCAACTATTCGCTACTGCCGGTGTGGCGCCACATCATGTTCTCGAGACCAACGAAAGTGATCTTGCCTCGGTTCGCAACATGCTTAGTGAGGAAGTCGTCGTCGCAGTCGGGGAGATTGGCCTCGACTACCACTACGACATGCCACCAGACAAACAGCGGGAACTGTTCGCTCATCAACTTGAGTGGGCTGTCGAGTTCCAGTTACCAGTCGTAATCCACAGCCGCGAAGCTGAGGACGATGTTCTCTCTAACTTGCGGGAGAAAAAGTGTTCCCGTGGGGTGATCCATTGCTTCACCGAGGGGCCGGTCATGGCCCGGGGGGCAGTCAAGCTTGGCTTCTACGTCTCATTCGCGGGCATCCTGACGTTCAAAAACGCACACGAGTTGCGCGCCATTGCAGCAGAAGTTCCACTTGAACGCATCCTAATTGAGACCGACAGCCCGTTTCTCGCGCCGGTACCGTACCGGGGCAAGCGCAACGAGCCAGCGTTTGTAGTAGAGGTCGCTAGGGCAATTGCTGAGCTGCATGGAATTAGCCTTGAAGAAGTCGGACGGATCACTTCGGAAAACACACGCAGATTGTTCTTGCTTCCAGGGTAGCAAGTCGTTGTCTTGCCACGGTCTGTCAGGATGACGGGAGCCTTGATCGAAGGTACGGTAGACAATGCATGCGAACACGGAGGCAACTTTTCTTAGACATGGGCACCAGCCTTTCAACCTTGGCACTGCTGCCAAAAGAACTGGAAACTGGTCTCCCTCAACGCAAAGCGGCCCAGGGCACCGGGTTGGTCTACAAAGACCAATTCCTTGACCATGTGCTGCCGTATAGGCAGGGTGAACCCCATCCCGAGCGCCCCCTGCGTTTGAAAAGAATCCTTGAGGCCTTCGCGGAGCGTGGCCTTGACCAGGAGTTATTGCCTATAGCTCCTGTCGCTGATCCCCTGCCCCGTATCCAAGCCCATCATACAGCCGAGCACGTGGACTCGGTCCGTCAGATTAAGGTAACGGGACCAGTTGCCGCGCTGGCAATAGCAGGAGCACTTGGTGCAGTCGATGCAGTCGCCCGGCGCGAAGTACGCAACGTCTTCTGCTGCATGCGGCCACCGGGGCACCACGCCAACAACACCGGCCGTGAGGAAGGTTTCTGCTTTTACAGCAATGCAGCCATCGCGGCCAAATATGCGCAGCAGGTTCATGGTTACCAGAAAGTACTGATTGTCGATTGGGACTACCACCACGGTAACGCTACGCAGAATGCTTTCTATGACGATCCCAGCGTCCTGTTCTTCTCGACACATGACTGGCAGGCGTATCCCGGAACAGGTGACCCCTCACTGGGCGGGACCGGTGAAGCTAGAGGCCTGAATATCAACGTGCATCTGGACTGCGGTTCCGGAGACACCGATATGCTGGTGAGCTGGGAACGCCAACTTCTTCCTGCCGTCACCGAATTTCGTCCTGACTTTGTTCTCATTTCAGCAGGCTTCGACAGCAGAAAGGATGACCTATTGGGCTGTTTTGAGATTACCGACAACGCTTTCCGCCGCATGACGCGGATTGTCATGGACATCGCCAACGACTTCTGCGATGGCCGCATCGTGTCCATCCTTGAAGGCGGCTACAACGTTGACGGCACCGCTCTGGCTGCCACAGCACACGTCGAGACTCTGATCGATCAGAGTCTCGCGTGAAGATTCGGCGGCGCGACTTTTTACGTGGCTCCCTGGCGACCGGTGCTGTAGGTACAGTCGGAATACTGGGTAATGAGATCCACGCTGAACCGCTCATCACCACCAAACAGCCGGCGCAGGGTGCAGGTGGAAATATTTTCCCAGTGGATTTGCGTTGTGAGTATTTCCTTGAGCCTTTAGGTATCGACACTAGCCAACCTCGACTCGGCTGGCGCCTCGAAGCAACCTCAGATGGGATGCGTGACCTCAGTCAAAGCGCCTACCAGATTCTCGTTGCAACCAACGCACATTCGTTGGACGCAGGCGCAACTGACCTGTGGGACAGTGGCAAGATCGAGTCAAGTGAGCAGCTGCACGTCGAATACCAAGGTAAACCGCTCAGTAGCGGCCACAGGTGTCTATGGAAGGTCCGCGTGTGGGATCAGGGCGGCAAACCCTCAATGTGGAGTCATGTGTCGAGTTGGGAAATGGGGCTGCTCGAGCCTTCGGACTGGTTAGGCGGATGGCTCGGTGATGGAGAATCCGAACCCGCGAATCGCGCGAACTACTATGCGGATCAGCCAGCACCTCTCTTGAGGTGCTCGTTCGAGGTATCGAAACCAGTGTCCAGGGCCCGTCTCTACGCTTCCGGCCTGGGGTACTACGAGTTGCGCCTGAATGGTCTAAAGGTATCGGATCATGTGCTGAACCCTGCCTGGACGAACTATAGGAAGCGCGTACCGTACACAACGCACGATGTAACCAGTCTGTTGCACCATGGACCGAATCTGGTGGGCGCCATGTTAGGCAATGGCTGGTACAACCCTTTACCTCTGGAGATGTGGGGCCGGATCAACATCCGCGAGCATTTAATAGTCGGTCATCCTTGCCTGATCGCCCAACTTAACATCGAGTATGAAGACGGAACGACCCAGTCGGTAGCAACCGATGAAAGTTGGCATACGCATCCTGGTCCTGTGCTTCGCAACAGCGTCTACCTCGGGGAGGTGTACGACGCCCGGCGAGAGTTACCCGAATGGGACAAGCCGGAGTTTGATGCCTCCGGTTGGAAACCAGCCACAACATACACAGCTGAAGGACTCGGGGATCTCACGGCTCAGTCGGTTCCCCCGATCCGCGTAACGGCGACGCTACATCCACAAAGTGTGACCGAGATCTCACCCGGAGTTTTCATCTTCGACATGGGACAAAACTTCGCTGGCTGGGCCCGCCTTCGGGTCGAGGGTCCCCGTGGCACAACCGTGAAAATGCGAATGGGGGAGCTTCTTTACCCCGACGGCACGCTCAATCCGATGACTGCGGTTGCCGGGCAGATCAAGGGATCGGATCCCAATGGCACATCGCTTGGGGGGCCAGGAGCACCTCTCCTGGCTGAGCAGTTCGATTCATACACCCTCAAAGGCGATGGACTCGAGATCTACACACCGAGATTCACATTCCACGGCTTCCGTTACATCGAACTGAGCGGTTTCCCAGGGACACCAGGTCTGAATGCCATCGAGGGATTGCGACTCAATACCGATGTTGAGCCCGTCGGCCGCTTCGCATGCTCCGACGAAACGCTCAATCAGATCCAAGAAATGGTCGAATGGACGCTCCTGAGCAATCTGTTCAGTGTCCAGTCAGACTGCCCCGCGCGAGAGAAATTTCAATACGGTGGAGATATCGTCGCGACTAGCGAGATGGCAAGCCTCAACTACAACTTTGCGAGTTTTTACGCTAAGACGGTAAGCGACCATGCTGATGCGGTTCAAGGTGATGGATGGATCACCGAGACTGCGCCTTTCGTTGGAATCTCGGCAGCTAATTACGTCGAAGACGCTGGCCCAATCGGATGGGGCCTAGCCCACCCTCTACTCGTGGCGCAGCTTTATCAATACTACGGGGATCGCCGCATAGTGGCCGAGCAATACCAAACGGCTCGGAAATGGGTTGACCTTCTCGGTGAGCACGCCGAAGGGCATATCATCGACCGCTGTATCAGCGACCACGAAAGTCTGGACCCCAAGCCAGTATCACTTACTGCTACCGCCCACTACTGGAAGGCAACTCGGCTGGTGTCGCAGTTCGCGAAGATCCTGGGTTACGAAGCGGACCAGGCTCGCTACGAGCGTCTCGCAGGTGAAATCAAGGGCGCGTTTGTAGATCGCTTCCTTATCCCGGGTACCGGAATCTTTGACATCGGTACGCAGGCTTGTCAGGCAACCGCCCTGACAATGAGCTTGGTCCCGGCAAGCGAGCGGGATGCCGCAATTGCCCGGATGGTTGACCAGGTTCTTATCGAGCACGACGGGCACATCGCGACGGGGATCTTCGGGACCAAGTACCTTCTCGAGGAGCTAACCCGAGCCGGCCGTGCTGACGTGGCACTGCAGATGGTGCAACAACGCACGTTCCCCGGTTGGGGGCACATGCTTGATCGCGGAGCTACGACGCTGTGGGAGCATTGGGAGTTCAGCGACAACACGTACTCTCACAACCACCCAATGTTCGGCTCGGTGAGCGAATGGTTCTACAAGGGAATCGGCGGCATCAAATCACACAATGAGGCAATTGGCTTCGACCGATTCTTCATTGAACCTAATCCCGTGGGTGACTTGCAGTGGGCTGAAACCCGGTATCGCTCTGCGCGCGGCATGATCCTGAGCAACTGGCGCATCGAGAACGACATCATCTACCTTGAGGTCGAGGTCCCGGTCAACGCAAGAGCCGAGGTAATTGTTCCGAGTCGCAGCACCCAAGAAGTGGCTGAGAGCGGTGGACCTGCCAGCGAGGCGACTGGAGTGAAATCACGGCCGATGGTTCGAAAAAACACTGCACGTTTTGAGTTAGGCTCGGGCCGCTACCATTTCACGGCGCCACTATAGAAAGCCAGATTTGCTGGCCAGCACGGTTGGATAGTCCACTAGATTTATGCTCTCCGAAACCCCTTTGCCCTGAATAGTCAGGTTGAGCTAGGTAACCACACTGCGAGTTCTTGACTTAAAATTTTGATAAGTCAAAATATAAGAACGGAATGAATCAAAAAATTCATTCCGGCAATCAGGAAAGAAAAGCGTAATGAGCAATCAATTCCCTGCTAGGCGACTGTCCCATGAGCATCATGAACGGAAACACCCGTTCGCCAAGCCAAGCCGCATAACAGCAGTGGCAATGAGCTTACTCCTTACAATACTAGGTTCCGTCGTTCTCCCACTCGACGCTCTGGCCCAAGAAGCTGGCTCTCCACCAATGGTGACCGATCGCCCTGACGCTACCGAAAGCGCCGTTACTGTCGCCGTTGGAGTTTTCCAGCTTGAGTCCGGATACACATTTGACAAAGTCGATGATGTCAAAATCCACAGCCTAGGCGAGATCCTGCTCCGTGTCGGTGTAGCCGACATTTTGGAATTGCGCTTTGGCATAAACTCGTACCAGTGGGCACGTGGCCAGGCCGGAATTAACCATGGTTTGCAAGATTCAACCGTCGGTCTAAAGCTGCGGCTCTTGGACAATGAGGGTAAAACGGGGCTTGGGAGTCCCCAGGTCGCCGTGCTGGCATCTACCTCGGTACCAACTGGTTCGTCTCTGATGAGTCAAAACAAGATTGAACCCGAGATGCGGCTCTCGGTTAGTTGGGATCTAAGCGAACGACTGGCTCTCGGAACAAACTTCTCTTACTCGTACACAAACGAGGTGGCAGTTGATACACGGTCCCATGAGGCCGGGACTACGCTAAGTCTCGGTATCGCTTTGACGGACAGCTGGGGCGCTTATGCTGAATACTTTGGCGCCTACACGATCGTCAGGGACGGCCCTAGAGAAGACTACGTTAACGGGGGTGTCACGTTCCTGGTTGAAAGCGATTTCCAACTTGATGCTCGGATCGGCTATGGCCTCAATGGCCTTGCCGATGACTTCTTCGTCGGTTTCGGAAGCGCTGTCCGATGGTAGTAGACTCAATGGATCGTTGGTTGCGCATCTTCGATGCGTCAGGCATGTTGCCCGAATGAACGAAAATGCAGTAGCACGCATCGGTATCTTGACCGTCTCAGACCGCGCCAGTCGTGGCGAGTACGAGGATCGGGGCGGCCCGGCAGTACGGAGCTACCTCGACGAGGTGCTTACCGGCCCGTGGGAGGCCGACACCCGGATCGTTCCGGATGAGTATGACCAAATCAAACAAGCCTTGATCGAGATGGCAGAAGCCGGTTGCTGCCTCGTGGTAACTACCGGAGGCACCGGGCCCGCACCGCGCGATATCACACCAGAGGTCACCGAGGCTGTCTGCGAGAAGTTGTTGCCTGGTTTCGGCGAGCAAATGCGCGCCGTTTCAGTCCGCTACGTCCCCACCGCGATCCTGTCACGACAACTGGCAGGGGTTCGCAGCAGCACCTTGTTCATCAACCTCCCCGGCAACCCCAAGGCGATCGCCGAGTGCCTCGACGCAGTGTTCGCCGCGATCCCTGACTGTGTCGATCTTATCGGCGGTCCGTGTTTGGAGACCAACCCGAAGCGTGTGATCTCGTACCGCCCCCGCGACTAAAGGAACGGTGCACCGTCCTCGCGCTCGTTCGAAACACCGACCTACAACTGATGGTTCTTGATCGGCAACTTGCGGATCCGTTTACCAGTCAGCGCAAAGATCGCGTTGGTAACCGCTGGAATCGTCGGCGGTAAGGCTGGCTCACCAGCACCTCCTGGCTCTTCGTCACTATCGACCAGGTGGATGTCGACCTCTGGCATCTCATCAATGCGCAGCAACTGGTAATTGTGGAAGTTGCTTTCCACCACCCCTCCGTTAGCGAGCGTGATCTCACCGTAAAGCGCCGCTGCAAGACCGTTGACAATGCAGCCAACAGTTTGTGCTTCGACGGCCAACGGGTTGATAACGAACCCGTAGTCTGCCGCGCAGGTAACTTTGTGCACACGTAACGCACCTTGTTCCACCGACACCTCGGCAATCTGGGCAACGTAGCCACCTTTGTCGATCACCAACCCGATACCGCGTCCCCGGTCTTCGGGTGGCGGCGTGCCCCAGTTCGCCTTCTTTGCAGCGACCTCAAGCACGCGGCGGATACGGGGCTCATTACCGAGCATCGACAATCGGAACTCAAGCGGGTCACGCTCCGCCGCGTACGCCAACTCGTCGATAACGCTCTCAGTAATCCAACAGTTCTGCGATGGTCCGACCGAGCGCCAGTAGCCGGTCGGGGTACGAACCTGTGGTCCCGGCCTGCCGTAGTCAATCAGCAAGTTGGAGACCTCATAGGGCATCGACACGAGTCCGTCGACGGCGTTCCGATCCGGACGTTGGGCACCACCTCCGCGACCACCTCGGCTGCCGCTACCAGTCGGGCTCAGTGGCTGGGCAACGGCCCGTAGCCGGTAGGCAGCAATGTTGCCATCAGCATCGACACCACCTTCGAACTTGGCGTAGGCAGCCGGCCGATAGAGGTCATGGCGCATGTCTTCTTCGCGTGTCCAGAGAACTTGAACCGGAGAATCGACCTTCATCGCCGTTTCAACCGCGTCGGCAACAAAATCGGTCGCCGAGCGTCGACCAAGGCCGCAACCAACAAACATCGGATGCACGATAACCCGCTCCTCTGGAATCCCGGTGAGCCGGGCAACCGTGCTTTGCACCCCCTGGGGTCCTTGCGTCGGTACCCAGACCTCGGCCAAGTCGGGCTGAGTGTGAACGGTGCAGTTCATCGGCTCCATAGTCGCGTGGGCGAGATAGGGTGCTTCGTAGACCGCTTTGACCTTAGTCTCAACCGTTGCCATCCCGGCGGTGATGTCACCTTCGCTGCGAGCCTCGACACCTTCATTCTCGGCCACCTCGGCGAAGTGCTCGAAGATGTCAGTGCTGTTCATCCTGAAGTCACCCTCGTTCCAAGTAACATCGAGCTTCCCAGAACCCTCGAAGGCAGCCCAGGTATTGTCCGCCACAACGGCGATACCAGACGAGATCTCGAAGACGTCACGAACGCCCGTAACCGCCAATGCTTCCGCAGGATCGAAGCTAGCAACGCTACCGCCGAAAATCGGACTGTGCAGCACCGTGGCGAACAACAACCCTTCAGGGCGGGCATCAATCCCGAAATCAGCCTCTCCCTGTACCTTCGCTGGAGTATCTAACTGCTTCATCGGCTTACCGATGTAGCGGAATTCCGATGCATTCTTAAGAGTTGGTTTCTCGGGAACTGGCATGGCTGCCGCCTCTTCGGCGAGGTCAGCATACAAAAGCCGGCGTCCCGAACCCGAATGAATCACCGCACCCAGATCGGTACCACATTCATCAGCAGAAACGCCCCAGCGTGCTGCTGCCGCCAGAACCAACATCTCGCGCGCTGAGGCACCTGCCTGCCGTAAACCCATCCAGGCACCCCGGCGAACACTCGAGCTCCCCACCGTCATCATCCGGCCGTACTTATCGGGGTGTGCGTCCGCTTGCACAACACGGATGTCATTCCAAGCTACGTCGAGTTCGTCGGCGACAATCATCGGCAACGACGTACGCACACCCTGGCCCATATCGACTTTGGCGACCCAAATCGAGACACTGCCGTCCGTGCCAATCTGCACGAAGGCGTTAAGCTGGGCCGTATCGCTACCGTTAGCAGCCAACATTTGGCCCACGGCGTCGTAGCCCCCGTAAACGCCAATGGCGAGACCACCGCCAGCGATGCCCCCCAATCGAATAAAGTCTCTGCGATCGATCCTGGCGATGTTGTTCATGATTCGATGCTCCCAGCGGCCCGGTGAATCGCCCTACGGATGCGATCATAAGTACCGCAGCGGCAAATGTTGCGCGCCATTTCACGATCGATGTCATCGTCAGTTGGATTCGGGTTTTTCGCCAACAAGCCAGTAGCAGCCATTATCTGGCCGGTTTGGCAGTAGCCGCATTGCGGCACATCTTCGGCAATCCAAGCAGCTTGCACCGCGTGGAGGCCGTCGAGCGAAATACCCTCGATCGTAGTGATCTTGCTGGCGCCGATCGAGCCAACCGAAGTGCGGCAGGAAGTACGCGCCTCGCCGTCGATGTGCACTGTGCAAGCACCGCACTGCTGCATGCCACAGCCGTACTTCGTCCCTGTGAGCCCGAGCACGTCGCGAAGCGCCCAAAGCAGTGGCATCTCTGGGGGCACTTCAACTATCTGGTCGCGGCCATTTATGTTGAGTGTGAAGGCAGCCATTTCATTTTCCTCGTTTCTACGAATCGTTACCAGTCTTGCTCAATTGGGAAGCTCTCTCATTCAATGGCCCCGCCAGCAAAATTGCAAGGTGTGTCGATGTGCTAATGCGGAAACCATCAGCCCCAAAGCTCCGGTAAACTAAGAGACTATGAATGATCCTATCGCCCGGTTCCTGCATATTTACGAGCGCGCTAAGAAGGAAGACCCGGGTGACCATACACGCGTAGCGCTCGCCACCACGGATACAAACGGCCAACCATCGGTGCGCATGGTGCTACTGCGCGGGATTGACGAGCGTGGTTTTGTCTTTTTCACTAACTACAGCAGTCGTAAAGCACGCGAAATCGAGGCCAACCCACAAGCGGCTCTTTGCTTCTATTGGGAGTCCGTCAAGGAACAAGTCCGCGTCGAGGGCATCGTCAAGCGCACCAGCAACGACGAATCGGACATTTACTTCGCTTCTCGTGAGCGTGGCAGCCAACTGGCATCCTGGGCCTCCAAACAAAGCTCGGCGTTGGAATCTCGCACCGAGTTACTCGCCGCGTACTATAAGGCCAAGGCTCGGTTCGCTGGCTGTGAAGTCCCACGGCCTGATTTCTGGGGCGGCTTCCGACTGCATCCGGAACGCATAGAGTTCTGGAGCAACAAGACGCATCGCATGCATGACAGGGTCGTCTTCGTGTACAAAAACGATGCCTGGGTAAAAAAACGTCTCTACCCCTAGAAGCTAAGTGGAGGGAGGGGATCAGTGGCGCCGTCTCCTCTGCTAGCATCGGCCAAGACACGGAGAACCGGTGACCGATTCGAACACTTGGGAAGAAGTTTACGAGATCGTCAGGCTAATCCCGCCCGGCCGGGTGATGAGTTACGGGCAAGTCGCGACGATCTGCGCCCGCCCACTAACGCCGCGGGCGGTAGGCTGGGCGTTGTACGGGTGCCCCGCAGACGTACCTTGGCATCGTGTAGTTAACGCGAGCGGTGGTTGTTCAACCGACCGTGTGGCCGGGAAGCAGCCGGGGCGACAACAGAAACTTCTAGAAGCTGAGGGCGTTGACTTTTCCCCTGCCGGAACGCTGGATATGAACCACTATCCATTCGAACTTGCTGTCGATGACCTCAACGAACTTCTCGTTGATACTAAGGCGGTCCCATGAAGCTAGCGCTATTCGGCTACGGGCACATGGGCCGAGAGGTCGAACGACTGGCGATTGCCCAAGGGCATGAGGTTGGCGTGCGCCTCGATATCGAGAATAACCCTGAGGGTGCTGGGATCACCAGCGAGGCCCTTGCCTCGATCGAGGCGGCGATCGATTTCACCGTACCAACAGCGGTGTTCGACAATATTGATCGAGCCACCGATATCGGTGTTCCCCTGGTCGTTGGAACCACCGGATGGGACGACCGGTTGGACGAAGTACGGGAGCTTGTAGACAAGAGGGGCGCAACCCTCGTGCACGGTGCCAACCTGTCGATTGGCGCCAATCTGTTCTTCCGCATCGCGACGCAAGCGGCGCAACTGTTCGATGCAATTAGTGAACACGCCGACTATGACCCATATATTTGGGAACATCACCATCGCGACAAAGTGGACGCGCCAAGCGGAACTGCATTGCACCTTGCTCGTCTCGTAACAAAGACGACCCGCGGCAAGAAAACCATACAGGCAGGGAATCCCGAGGCATCAATAGATACTGAAGCGCTTCACGTCGTTAGCTTGCGCGCCGGCACCGCCTCTGGAGAGCACACCTTAGGTTTCGATGGCGCCACGGACACCGTGAGGCTCACGCACACGGCTGGTAACCGCGAAGGCTTCGCGGCCGGCGCACTACTGGCCGCCCAATGGGTCATCGGCAGGAAGGGATGCTTCGAGTTTGGTAGCGTGCTCGACGAGATCCTGGGAGACATCGATGACAACGGATGAGCTGCGCGACGAGATTGAAATGCTGTTCAAGTTTGGCGCCGAGGAACTTCCCGATAGCGCCGCCGAGACTTTCGCCGTGTTCCGCAACGCCCTGAGTAGCGGCGCTGTGCGGGCCGCGTCACCGAGCATCGAAGGCTGGCAGACGAACGCCTGGGTCAAGAAAGGCATCCTAATAGGTTTCCGGGTCGGCCACAGCGAGTGTACAGCCGACGCTGGTCCTCTAGGTTTCGTTGACAAACACACCCTGCCAATCCGACGCTTCGACGACAACGAGGGTGTTCGCGTCGTTCCTGGCGGTTCCTCGATTCGGGAAGGCGCTTACATCGGCCGCGACGTAGTCTGCATGCCACCCATGTACGTCAACATCGGCGCCTACATCGACGATGGCACGCTTATCGATTCGCACGCCTTGGTCGGTTCGTGCGCCCAGATCGGCAAAAAGGTGCACATTTCGGCTGCCGCGCAGATCGGCGGGGTTCTCGAACCTATTGGCGCCCTGCCGGTAATTGTCGAAGACAACGTCCTTATCGGTGGCAACAGCGGCATCTACGAGGGAACTATCGTGAGCCATGAGGCGGTCATCGCTGCCGGTACAGTGCTGACTGGGTCCACGCGTGTGTACGACGTGCTGAACGAACGAGTGTTGCGGGCGACCGCCGATGAGCCGTTAGTGATCCCACCACGGGCTGTGGTAGTGCCTGGCAGCCGGCCGGCTGCCGGAGCTTACGCCGCCAAACTCGGCCTGCAGGTATCTAGTCCGCTGATCGTCAAGTACCGGGATGAGAGCACCGACGCCGCCACCGCCATCGAGCAAGCGCTGCGATCGTGAGGAATCACCGAGGCGTAGCCCAGCGTCTCGACGGCGTCTCCCTATCACTCATTCGCCAAGTCTTCGAGAAGGCCCCACCAGACGCCATCAATCTCGGCCTCGGTGAACCAGCGTTCGCCACTGCACCCGAGATCGTTGATGCAGCGCTCATCGTCCTCGAAACCGAGCCACTTGGCTATACGTTCAACGGTGGGATCCTAGAGTTGAGGGAGCTTATCGCCCAGCGTGCTCCCGGAAATCACACGGCGGACTCGGTGTGCGTCACGGTGGGTGCCAACGGGGGGCTACTGGGCTCAATGCTTGTGTCGGTCGATGCTGGCGATGAGGTTCTAGTTCCGAACCCTGGATTTCCGACTTATGAGGCAATCACCTCGCTCGCTGGCGCCCACCCGGTCTGTTATCCGATGTCAGCCGATGACAGCTTCCGCTTTTCCGTCGATGCTCTCGAAAAATTGATCACCAAAAAGACCCGAGCAGTCGTCATCAACAGCCCGTCGAACCCGACTGGACACATCATCCCAGACTCGGAACTCAAAGGACTAGCAACGCTCGCGGATGCTCACGACTTAATGGTGATCTCAGATGAGGTCTACCACGAGTTCTATTACGGTGAACGTTGCCCGTCGTTTCTCGATGTGTCGGGTCGTGGCTTGGTAGTGAACAGCCTCTCGAAAACTGAAGCAATGACTGGGTGGCGGATTGGCTGGACTGTAGGGCCTCCAGAGTTCATCAGCGCCATCACGGCCGTCAACCAACATTCGGTGACCTGCGCCCCGACGCTTTCGCAACGCGTGGCTCTACGGACCCTCGACGCCAGCGCTGAAGAACGCGCCGCAGGCATACGTGCTGACTTCGCCCAGCGCCGTCGACTCATGCTGGAAATGATCGACGATCAACTCGGCCTTCCACGGATCGAACCTGAGGGCGCCTTCTTCGTACTCCTAGAGGCAGCTCCCAGCGGTGACAGTCTCGAGTTGGCCCTAGACATTCTTGACAAAACCAACGTCATCACCATCCCGGGCGCTGCGTTCGGCGAGGAGTCGTCGCGTTTCCTGCGCCTTTCATTCGGCGCCACTGAAGCCTGCATCTTCGAGGGACTTCAGCGTCTTGGCGGTTACTTTTGAATCGTTTCGTCGTGCGCGCTATAAGACCAGTAGGACTTGGGTCGTCGTGTCGGCTGCGCGACAGATTGCCCCACAACCCCCAACACCAAACGGAGTGCAGCTCATGAAAAACCTTCGCTTCTCAACCGCTTGCTTGTCTTTCGTTCTCGTCTTCTTGCTCGTGTCACCGCCCGCCACCGTGCCACAGCAAGAACAAGTCGACCTCGAAATGGTCGCCAAAATCCGCGAAGAAGGACTCGAGCGATCCCAGGTTTGGAAAACGTTTAGCCAACTCGTTGACGTTTTCGGTCCGCGCTTGACGGCGTCGCCAGCATTCAACGCGGCGGCGCGCTGGGCCCGTGATGAGCTACGCGGCTGGGGCATGGACGATGCCCATCTGGAAAGCTTCGAGTTCGGCCGTGGCTGGACGCTCCAGGGCTTCACGCTGGAAATGTTGGAGCCTCGCTATATGCCCCTGATGGGGTACCCAAAGGCGTGGAGCCCTTCGACCAAAGGCCCAATCGAAACCTCACCACTGATGCTCGCGGGCCTCACCAGTAACGAGATCGCCGCGTACCAGGGCCAACTTTCTGGTGCCATCGTGATGACCCGCCCTGAAGAAACCCGATTCATCACTGAGGATCGCGACTATCCACCTGATTACCGGGATGCTGGTGTCAACCCCACCACTAACCAACGCTGGAGCCCGACCAGCCGCACTGATGCCTCCGAGGGGGACCGTACCCAGCAAGAAGCGCAGAGACAGGCGGCTCGCCAGGCTCGCGCCACTCAGCGCGACGTAGCACAAATGCTGCGGTCAGAAGGTACAGCAGTGGCGTTGGAACCCAGCCGCGGTGAGCACGGCACGATCTTTGTTCTTGGCCAAAACCGTGACGATGACAACTCCGTACCCACAGTGGTCCTTGCGTCGGAACACTACAATATGATCACTCGGTTGATGGAGCGCAACGTCGATGTAATCTTGCGCGTCAACATCGAAAGTCGTTACCACGAGGACGACACCAACGGGTACAACATCATCGCGGAGATCCCCGGAGTCGATCCCGAAATCGGCGACGAAATCGTCATGATCGGTGCCCACCTTGACTCCTGGCATTCCGCAGCCGGCGCTACTGACAACGCTGACGGTGCTGCTGTCACGCTGGAAGCAATGCGCATACTCAAAGCCCTTAGCATAAAGCCACGGCGTACCATCCGTTTGGCCCTCTGGGGCGGTGAGGAACAAGGATTGCACGGCTCGCGCCGCTACGTCGAACGTTACCTTTCCGGCGTCGACAACGCCGATGCGCGCGATAACTTCTCCGTATACTTCAACCTCGACCCTGGCGCAGGTCCTATCAAGGGCTTCTTCCTCGAAGGAAATGAGGCAGTGCGACCGTTTTTCGCTGCCAACCTCGAGCCATTTGCTGACCTCAATTCAACTATCCTGACCGCGGGCGGCATTTGCTGCACTGATCACCTCAGCTTTATCGACGAAGGCCTACCAGGCTTTCAACCCATCCATTCGTACGACGACTATGACGTTCGTACGCACCACACTAACGTCGACTCGTACGAGCGCATCAATAAAGAAGATCTCGAGCAAGCTTCAGTCGTGATGGCCTCGTTGCTGTACCACGCGGCGATGCGGGACAAGAAAATCCCGCGCAACCCAGAGATCGGTGCCCACTGAGTCCCAACTGGTTCACAACCTCGACGGTTCAGGGGTTCCCCAGGGCACACTGGGGGCTTAGGATAGACAAGTGTGTGGGGTGCGTCGGGTTCATGGATCCGCGGGGAGGCAGGGTCCGGGCCCCATATTTTGATCCTAGATGAGACGCGCATGAATAGTGACACCGGACCATACTTATCGCTTAACCAGTGGCGTATGTCCAAACTATCTCGGGCCACGATTGCCACGATCATCATATTCGCAACATCGATGGCAAGCGTGGGCGCTAAGCAGCAAGGGTTTCGAACCGTCGTAATCGACCCGGGCCACGGTGGTGCCGAAGTAGGCGCCGTTGGAGCGACTGGTCTTATGGAAAAGAATGTCGTGCTCGATATCTCGAAACGCCTCGGTCAGCTTCTCGAAGAACAGCTCGGTCTTCAGGTCTACCTGACCCGTGACCAAGACATTTATAAGGAAAAGGAAGATCGCACTGCTCTGGCCAACAACGTAAAGGCCAATGTGTTTCTTTCTATTCATGCAAATTCCTACCGTGGCCGTGGCGTGCATGGCCCCGAAACTTTCTTTCTGTCCAATCAAGCAACCGATGACGACGCCCGTCGCCTGGCGGCCATAGAGAACAATGCAATGGGACTCGAGGGCCCAACCGGCAGCGATTCGAACCTTCAGATGTTGCTCTGGGACATGGCACAGACAACGCACTTGCGCGAGAGCAGCGTGCTGGCCGAAATGGTTCAGTCCAACATGAACTCGCTGGGAGGGACAACAGATCGGGGCATCAAACAGGCACCTTTCGTGGTCCTAAAGGGCGCCAACATGCCCGCTGTTCTCGTCGAAGTTGGTTTTCTATCCAATCCTGAGGAAGAACGCCTGCTTGCCGATGCTGCCTACCGGCAGCAGGTCGCCAATATGCTATTTCAGAGTCTAAACCGGTACCGGCAACGCCATGCGTCGCTGATCGGTGGTGGCTCGATCCACTAACTTCAATAAAAATCATCGACTTGGAGCCGCAGCCCGTATGAGTCGAAATGACGCCAAGTTTCCATGGAGAGTCATTACAATCTCCACGATGCTTTTTGGCGCCCTTGTGCTTATTGGTTGGATGTTTTTCTCCTTCGCCGGTTCCAACAATTCCGGTGTGCCTGCTACTACTGACGACACCATCGAGATGGCTCCAGTATCACCCGCAACTGCTGCCACCAGTGTGCCGGCTGTACAACCCACCGTTGGCGACCCTTCATCCCTTGAATCGGTGACCGATCCAACCACGTTTGATCTAACAGACCTCAAGACGCTAGAGGGTTTATCGATCGCACGCGCCGAAGCTGGCACGATGAACCTTCGGCTCTTCCTGATTGTTTCAGGTCTTGAACGTCTGATCCCGGTGCTGCACACGGTAGCCGCCCCACCAACCATTGACTTACAGGTGCGCAGCGCCGTCGATGAGCTGATCAACTGGACCGGTGACGAAACCATTTCCCCGGTCCCACCGGAGTCTCGTGTCCGTGAGATATGGGTCGCACAGAGTGGCGTCGCATATATCGATTTCTACCAGTCTTTCTTCGATTTTTCCGGCGGTGGATCGTTGAGTGAACTCCATACCGTATACAGCATCGTGGCGACATTAACGGAGAGCTTTCCAGAGATATTTGCAGTGCAATTCCTTATCGAGGGGGAACAAATCGAGACGCTCGCAGGCCATGTAGACCTTTCGCACCCGCTGCAACCCTCAGCAGACTGGGTACTGATCGAACAGGAAGGAGGAGCCGCCCAGCAACCTCAGGATTCGCGTGAGATCGATGGCTAACCGGCAAAGCAGGTGCCTCCGTTTGGTCTTCGCGACCCGTAACGAAGGCAAGGTGGCCGAACTTACTGCGTTGCTAAAAGAAACTTGTTGGGCCCCTGAACGATTACCGCCCAGCTTTGGCAACTATGAGGAAACCGGCGAAACATTCGCCGACAATGCTCGTGGCAAGGCACTCTTCGCCTCTGCGCAGCTTAGTTCTCCTGTTCTGGCCGATGATTCAGGTCTCGAGATCGACGCTCTTGGTGGTGAACCGGGAGTCCGATCAGCACGTTATATCGACGAGTCACTAAGCCAAGAAGAGCGGAACAAAGCGGTGCTCGATAAGTTGTCTGACACCCCAGTCGAACTCCGCACAGCACATTTTTTCTGTCATCTTGCACTCGCACTGGACAACGACATCGTCCACGAGACAACCGGGAGGTGCAGCGGCTCAATTAGCTTAGCCCCCCGTGGCAACCAAGGGTTCGGTTACGATTCGATCTTCATTGTGTCCAACCTCGGCTTGACTTTTGCCGAAATTCGTCTTGAAGACAAATCAGCGCAGTCGCATCGGGGTGCTGCAATGCGCGCCATGGTTGAGTTTTTGGGCCGCTGGCCGCCCAACTGAGAACAGTTGCATGGCGCTGAGAAGACCCGGGAAAGCTTCGCAGAGTGTTTCAAGTCGCAAAATCGTTTGGTAACACGGGGTTGGTGTCGGTATCCTCAGGTTTTAATCGGGGTGTGGCGCAGTCCGGAAGCGCACCTGCTTTGGGAGCAGGGGGTCGGAGGTTCAAATCCTCTCACCCCGACTGATGAAAACATAAGCCCTGCAATCACTTAGGTGGTTGCGGGGCTTATGCTGTTACCCCGCTGCCGTTAGTCAGCCTACTGGCTGCCCATAGCCTCTGGATCAGCCCGAATACTAATCGTCGTCATGTGAGTCTCACCTCCAACCACCAACCGTACCAGGTAGGTTCCCGGCGTAGCGTCGGATCTCTGGATCCCACGTAAGCCACCGCGACCACCGCGACCATCGGGACCTGCGTCGCCAGAGCCTTGCGAGAACCGCATCGGCCAGAAGTATCGGTTGATGCCTGCGGTGGCATCGATCGTCACCTCGAAAGTCTCCTCGCCGCTGATGTCACTGATCGAGATACTCACATCGTCTTGCGGCTCGTTCTTCAAGTAGAAGTGGATAGCCGCGGAGTTAATCAGCTCACTCGGCGAGTTGCCCGGCTCCCGTTGGTCGATCGAAAGTGGGTTTCGGCCCATGAAGAGCTTGTGCCCGCGGGTAGCACCCCGACTAACGCCCCGCCACTGGGTCGCCACCTTGTTGTCAAACAGATGGACACTGGCTGCGAGCACCTCGGCGTTAAGCTGTTGTAACGGTGTAATGTCGTCAAGGATCCAGATACTTCGTCCATGGGTAGCGGCGATCAAGTCCCCATCGCGGGGATGGATAATTAGGTCGTGCACCGGGACGGTGGGCATACCGTTCATGAACCGGGCCCAGCCCTTGCCCCCGTCGACCGTGCCATAGACAGCGAACTCGGTACCAATGAAAAGCAGGTTGGCGTTCTTATGGTCTTCGACGATAACGTACACCGGTTCATCTGGCAGGTTGCTGCTGATATCAGTCCATGTAGCGCCATAGTCATCGGTCCGAAAGATCCAGGAGCCGAAGTTGTCTGAGCGGTGACCGTCAAAAGTGACGTAGGCTCGCTCTTCAGCGTAACGTGAGGCGACGACGCGGCTGACCCAGAGGCCACTGCGCACGCCAGGGACGTTCGGGCGAACATCAGTCCATTCCCCGCCATCATCGCGCGTCATCTGCACGCGCCCATCGTCGGTGCCAGCCCAGATCAGCCCTGGCTTGATTGGCGACTCTGCGATCGTGATCACAGTGGCGTGAGTCTCGGCGCCACTGGTGTCGCTCGTTAAACCACCTGATTCGCGATCGGTCGTCTCCGGATCGTTGTACGAAAGGTCGGGGCTAACGATCGTCCACGTATCACCCCGGTCGATACTCTTGAAAACGTG
>PVBE012938034.1_pt1 | contig 41241 bp, 33 predicted proteins | sample 1631181 | NCBI WGS metagenome assembly PVBE01 (sample SAMN08397723, study PRJNA350692) | Marine metagenome, whole genome shotgun sequencing project. | isolation source: water | place: Pacific Ocean | collected 2012-04 | reverse complement strand
CCTGCACCACGTCCAGCAACTTCCATATCCGCACCTCGCTGATGCTCACCAGCACCTGCGAATCCTCCGGCTTGGTGAGCGTGAAATCGAGCGTGCCCTGGCGCACATCCTCCATAAAGCGCTGCATCGAGGGCTGGATCAAGGCGGCGAAGAGGAACCGTTACGCCTGCGCCGACGGGCCTGTTGGCCAGAACCGACCAAGAAAGCGACCGGCGGCTTCATCGACGACCTGCAGATTGCGGTCGTGCGCTGCGAGCAGGAGAAGAACCACCACCAGGGCCAGAGACATGATGGCCAAGCTCGCGGGATAGTAGTGCAGCTGGTCGGTTCCCCAAAGCCGATCCGGAACCCACACGCCCAACAGATGCAGGAGTGAGAAACCGCAGACCGGGAGCAGTACGAGGCCTGGGTTTCTACGTCTGTCAGTCAACGTTCCCATGCGTGCTCGCCGCAGGATCTCTGCCTTCTCGTAGACGCCACCGAGTGCTCTCCCTGCCCTACCCTCGCAACCGCTCCGCCAGACTCGTGAAACGATTGGCCTGCTGGTCGTTGTCGATGGCCCGCTTCAGGGCCCGCTTGCTGCCCACCAGTACGAACAGGTCGCGGGCCCGCGTCACTCCCGTGTAGAGCAGGTTGCGCTGCAGCATGGGGTAGTGCTGGGTCGTCAACGGCATGACGACGGCGGGGAACTCCGAGCCCTGTGATCGGTGGATGCTGATGGCGTACGCCAGGGCCAGCTGATCCAGTTGGTTGAACTCGTAGCGCTGCACGACGCCATCCTCGAACACGACCTCGGCAAAGGCCTCATCCTCGCCCTTCTCCAGCCGGCCGATCCGCCCCAGATCACCGTTGAAGACGCCTTTGTCGTAGTTGTTCCTCACCTGCATGACCCGGTCTCCCTCGCGCAACTCCCGATCTCCGACCACGTGGGCCTTGCGCCCCGGATTGAGCCGTTCCTGCAGACGTCGGTTCAGGCTCAGAGCACCGGTCTGGCCCTTGTACATCGGCGACAGCACCTGAATCTGCCGCAGTGGATCCAGTCCCCGTCCCTTGGGCAACCGGCGCGCCACCAGATCTTCGATCCTCTGGGCCACGCGCTCCGGGTCATCCTCCTCGACGAAGAAGAAATCGGAGGCGGCATCGTTGTCGACCTGGGGCCACTCCCCCTCGTTGATACGATGGGCGTTGGCGACGATGCGACTGTCCCCGGCCTGACGGTAGATCTGACGCAGCCGCGCCACCGAGACGATATCGGAGGCGATGATATCTCCCATCACGTATCCCGGTCCCACGGAAGGCAGCTGGTCGATATCACCCACCAGGATCAGGCGTGCGTGATCGGGGACGGCCCGCAACAGGGCATACATGAGGGAGATGTCGATCATCGAGCCTTCGTCGACGATGAGCGCGTCGGTCTCCAGCGGCAGGTTTTCATCGCGCCGGAAGCCGCCTTCGTTGGGAGCGAATTCAAGTACCCGATGGATCGTCCTCGCCTCACGCGAGGTCGCTTCCGCCAGACGCTTGGCGGCGCGACCGGTGGGTGAACACAGCAGAACCCGGAGGCCGCTGCCCTCCAGCAGGGAGACGATCTGCCGGGTCACCGTCGTCTTGCCTGTGCCGGGTCCACCGGTGACGACGACGACCTTGCTTTGCGCCACCGCCTCGAGGGCCCGCAGCTGATCGGCACCCAGGTCGAGGGTTTCTGCCACCTCCTCCTCCGCTTCGGCCACGAGTGGAGGACCCGCCGTCTCCAGCAGGCGCTGCAGCGCCCGAGCCACACCGGTCTCGGCCCGATGCAGCCGCCGCAGGTAGCACCGGGAGTCCTCCCCCCACCCCCCTTCGACGATGATCTCCTCGTCTTTCTGCAGCCGCTGAATGGCTGCCGGGACCAGTCCGTCGTCGATCTCGAGCAGGGCTCTCACCTGGCTCGAAATACCCTCTGTGGGCACGAACACGTGGCCGTCATCGGACGCCTCGGCCAGCACATAGCGAACTCCGGCCCGCACTCGTTCCGGTGCGTCGCGAGCTACGCCCAGGTCTGCGGCGATCGAATCCGCCGTCTGGAAGCCGATGCCGCGCACGTCCCGTTGCAGGCGGTACGGGTCCTGGCGAACCATCTCGATGGCCTCGTCGCCGTACTCCTTATAGATACGCAGGGCGTGTCCGGTGCCGACGCCATGGGACTGGAGGAAAACCATAACGTCCCGAATCCGGCGCTGCTCCTTCCAGGCCTCTGAGATGGCCTGGATCCGCTTGCGGCCCAGCCCCGACACCTGCAGCAACCTGCGGGGCTGGGAGTCGATCACCTCGAGGGCGTCGACGCCGAAGCGTTCGACGATGCGTTCGGCCATGACGGGCCCGATTCCCTTGATCAGCCCCGATCCCAGGTAACGGCGGATTCCGTCCACCGTCACCGGATCAGCCGGCAGGCAGGTCGACACCTGCAGCTGACGGCCGAACTTGGGGTGCGTCACCCACTCCCCCTCCATCAGGACCGTCTCGCCGGTGGAGACCGTCATCGGCCCGACCACAGTGACCGGCTCTGTGGACTCCCCTTCCTCGGTCTCCGGCTGCAGACGGGCGATGGTGAAGCCGTTCTCGGGGTTCTGGAAAGTGATATGGTCCACCTGCCCCCGGAGACGGACCGTGTTCTCCTTCGGGGCCCCAGGATCCTGTCGTCCATTCACTGGTAGTAGCCCCGCAGAAACCACGCCAGACCACCACCAAGGGCAGCTCCAGCCGCCAGTTGGGCGAGATCGTGGGCCCCCCGCTGCCATCGAGCCCACCCGACGACGAGCGGCAGCAGCCCCCAGAACGGCCAGAGCTCCGGAGACAGCTCCAACAGGAGCACCGCCCCCCCGCCGGCCCCGGTATTGTGGATGCTGATCTTCCAGCCCCGGTCGATCGCCCATACCGCGGCGGCCCCGGCGGCGAAAGTCGCCCCCACCCATCTCATCCCCGATCCGAGGCCGACGATCTCAATTACGCCGTATCCCATTAAATAACAGATAGTTCCAGCGAGAAGCATGCGCCGGCGCACGGCCTTTGACGGATCGAATACATCGGCGGCACCACTGCGTCGAGCCAGCACCAGAAGGACAGCGGCCGGGACGAGGGCATAGACGGCGATCCCCACCAATGCCCCCCAGAGGGGCACAGGCGCGCCGTCCGGGCTCCTCAGGGCCATGGCAGCCAGAACGAGGGTTGCCACCCCTGCTGGGCTCAGAGTGTGTGAGACACCGACCGCCCACCGGTCCCGCCACTCGGAGAGATGGGGAGATAGATCCGCCTTATTCATTATGTGATATCATGTGCTACCACGGCATTGGACTCTGTCCCCTCATTCAGGGACAAAAAACCTCAAGACACGCTAGGAGTGGGTCGATAGTAAACGTGACACTACTAAGAAGTATCGTGTTATATGATATTGGACTATTAAGAATCATCTCTCATATAGGTTGGCTCCGGAGTCGCCAGGCACTCACCCGGAGCCGTTACAAGGAGGCTGCGATACACCACTGTCGGTTAACTGAGAATGTGACCATCTGAACACTACAGAAGTTTTCAAGGACGAAACAGGCGCACTGAGATACAAGGAGGTATCGAATGCCGTTACGGATTAACAACAACATTGCGGCGTTGAACGCCCGCCGCAACATGAACGCCAACTTCCGGGATCAGGGTCTCCGCCTCGAGCGGTTGTCCTCCGGACTGCGCGTCAATCGCGCAGCCGATGATGCGGCCGGCCTTTCGGTACGGGAAGGCATGCGGGCAGAATTGAGCGGCCTGCGGCAGAACGTGCTGAACGCCGAGCAGGGCAGCAACCTGCTGCAGGTGGCCGAAGGTTCGCTCAACGAGATCAACGCCATGCTCATCCGCATGCGCGAACTGTCAGTCCAGTCCGCGTCGAGCACGGTCAATGGCCTCAACCGCGAGTCGATCCAGGCCGAGTTCAACCAGATCATCCAGGAAATCGACCGGATCTCCCTGTCGACGACCTACAACGATCAGGTCCTGCTCACCGGCTTCGGCAACGCCATCGACACGACGTCGACGGTGCTCACCGCCAGCGACACCAGCGGCGTGGCCGGCGTGAAGATCTCCGGTGCTTCATCCGGGACCTACACGTTCATCGACAACGGCAGCGATGCCGAGATCACCCTGGGCAATGGCACGATTACCCAGACGATCAATGTCGGTCAGATTCTCGACACGAATCTGAACGTCGCCACGGGGACCACGGCGGTGGCCAACTTCGACCGCCTCGGGATCCAGGTGACCCTGGCCGGCTCCGGCGTAGCCAACGCCACCGGGTCCTACGTCGATGGCGACCTGGATACTCAGACCCTGATTGTCAGCGCCGGAACCGGCGGCTCATTCCAGGTCGGTCCGGATGACGGCATCAACAACCGCATCGAGGTCTCCATCGACGACATGCGGGCGTCCGGCCCACGGTTGAACCTGAACACCACGTCGGTGGCGACACTGAACTCGTCGCGGGGATCGATCAGCCAGATCGACGAGGCGATCAACAAGGTGTCAGGTCAGCGAGGCGATCTCGGTGCGGTCATGAACCGCCTCGCCTTCACCATCTCCTTCACGGAGAACTCGATCGAGAACATCCAGAACTCGGAAGCCTCGATCAGCGACGCCGACATCGCCTTCGAAGTCTCGCGCTTCACGCGGGCCCAGGTGCTGTCGCAGGCCTCCACGGCGATGCTCGCCCAGGCGAACGTCGTGCCGCAGACGGCCCTGTCGCTCCTGCAGTAAGCGGAGCGCACGCGCTTTACTGAAGTTTAGTTGGCCGATCCGAAAACACGAAGGCCGGGAATCATCCTCAGATTCCCGGCCTTCGGCATGTACGCATGGGCCGCGTGGTCAATCGTGGCGTGCCGTCAGTTCTTCTTCTTCCAACGTTTCCCGGAAGATCCTCTGCCCTTCCCCGACGTCTCTCCCTCCACCAGAAATCCGACGAAACGCTTCTGTCCCAGCGTCTTGAGATAGGACAGAAGGGACACCTCGGCTTCCTTGCGGTCGAGTTTGTAGTGCTCGCGGAGACGCTCGATCATGGTCGCCACCGAGGTGTGACCATCACACATCTGCCAGACGAGCGTGCCCACTTCGTCGAGGGTGATCGTACGCGTCTCGGGGATGTAGAAGATCTTGGACAGCAGGCGCGTCTTCCACGTCTCCTGGCGTATTACCTTGATCTGTGCCTCACCGGTCTCCGTCTTCTCCCACTCCAGCAGGTCGTTGCGCGCCGGGCGCGAGTCCATCATCGCTTCGCGCGTCAACCGCGGCTTGTTCCGTGTGGCAAACATATCCGTCGATCAGTTTTTCGAGGAAGTCGTCTCCCCCCTCCGGGCGCTTCTTGGAGAGGTGTTCGACGACACAGATACGATTCTGGTCCGGGCAGTGCCAGACGGCCCCCTCCAGGTGGCGGCGGGGACGTGGATTGACCAGTGGCAGGGGCCGCAGGATCTGGCGCCAGCGGCTGCGCGGCTGCCCGTGGATCCGGGCGCAGTCGTGTCCGTGGATGACATGACCATCCTCTCCCCTGCCGCTGACGACGTGCTTGAAATCGCGCAGATCCTTGTGGAAGAAGGAGGGGAACCAGTCTGCCAGCTCCTGGTCGCGCAGCAGCATCTGAGCCATGCTCAGGCGATGGATCCGCAGGACCCGGGCGCCACGATCCTTTTCGAAGGTCAGGCGGATATGGCCCGACTTCAACTGGTGGTCACTCAACGTGAAGTCCGGGGGTGTCTTGAAGCGCATACCGTAGACGCTCCAGAACGTGTGCTCGTGGTCTGCCTCGCGTGGGTGGTCCTCGAGGCTCGGCAGGACCTCGTTGACGAGAGCTTCCGCGTTTTCTCCCACGGGCGCCAGCACGCGCAGCAGGATGATGCGGTGACAGTCGGGACAGGCCCGAGCCAGGTTGTAGGCGCGGTAGTCGGCTTCCCAGATGAAGGTCTCGTATTCGCTGCCCTCGAGCCAGCGCTTGTCCCGCAGAAACCTGGCCTGGCGCTGCACGGTAAAGTCCATGCCGGACTTGCCCGCTTTCTTCTGCAGCTGCTCGATGTAGCGGTCTACCAGGTCCGACACGGGTCGGCGGGCGCCCCGCACCGGTGCCGCGCGCCATTCGACCTCGGCCCGCACCATGCGCGCATCATCCAGTCGGGCGTAGCCGGAATCGGCGTCGCCGTCGACGCGTCCCAGTTCCCATTCTTCGGGGACACGCAGGCGGACGCCCTGCCAGCTGAAGTCGTGGTGAGAATCAGCCATGGGCGAACGTCAGGGCCTGAGGCAGGGGACTAGAAAATGAGGACAGAGACGGACTTCTGGATCAGGGCGATGGCGACGGAGGCCATCCCCATCAACGCCATGCCACAGGCGAAACCGACGGCCAGCACGGGAGCGTAGGTACGCCACTGTTTGGTGCCGTATTTCTTGTTGAAGTAGTAGCGCGCCAGCATGGCGCCGATGACTTCGGTCACCATCCAGTGAGGGATCGTCGTCAGGGCCCGCACATAGCCGAACACGAGCAATACCGGAAGCCCCAGGATCGACAACAGGAAGTAGCTACCGAGACCGACAATGGTGCCGGCGGCGATGATATTCGGCTTGATCGCCCGGAACAGCCAGGGTTCGTCGGTGGACCGCTGGATCCATGGACTCGAAAAGTTCGGATCTGTGTCGACGGCGAAGTAGTAGACCCAGCCGTCAGGCAGAGCTTTATCAGAGGCCGCTCGCAGCGCCGGTCGGGGTGTCGAGGCCAGGCCGATCAACGGAGTGTCGCCGCTGACGAGGCCCTGGATCAGGCTGGTGTCGTCCAAGGCATCACGTATCAGGGCACCGGCCCCGGCAAGTGACCGCGTCACCGGGCCAAGGCCCTGCACCTGGATCTTGATCCCGGTGTCCTCGCTGTTGTCGGCGAAGGCGTTGGCAGGCACACGACGGGCGGCCGCGTCTGCACCCATCAGGGCACCTGGCGGCATGGCCGCTATCTCCTGCGGTTCGCCATCCCCGAAATGTGTGTAGAAGGCATGCGTCGACGACCAGGGGCCAGCCGCGCCCTGGGCGCCACCGGACTCGACCCACTCGTCCTCCACGGCGCGAACCCGCCAGTACCACCACTCGCCCTCCACCAGGTTCGATGGAACCCAGGTGGCTTCCTCGCGGTCGGGGGCGACATCCAGCTCGCTCTTCAACGTTCCCGTGAACCAGATACAGGTCTGCAGCGCCCGCAATCGCCACATGACCTGGGCAAAGGGATAGGAGGCGGACGGGATCGGCGCCAGCTTCCAGATGTAGGACGAGTAGAGGAAGGTGGCGAAGAGTACGATCGGCACCATCCAGACCTCGGCCTTGATGATGCTGGTGAACCGCGTCCCCGTCAGCTCGATCTCGCGGAACTTCTGTGTCTGCGCCCCGTAGTTGCCCAGCGGGAAGGGCATGAACCAGATGTCGACGCCCTGATAGCCGGACAGGATGATCGTCGCCTCCCGCACATACGGAATCGAGATCGTCTGCCCCACCATACCCACGAGGCGGGCGTTGACGAAGGACTGGAAAGGCGTAAAGATGAAAGCGAAGAAGAGGAAGAATCCGATGAACTGAGTGAAGGCGGGAAGGAAGATCCAGGCGATGGCGATGAGCCCCATGGAGGCCACCGCGTACAGGCCCAGTGCCACCCAGATGGGAAAGTCGCCACGGCCTTGAGGCACGGCCCAGCTGCGGCCTTGTCCACCCGATGCCTTGTGCGCCGCGGCGCCGCGAACGCCCTGGACCACCTGCCAGATACCGATGATGGCGATGGCCGCCGTCGTGCCGATGCCGAAGCTCATCCAGAAATCGACGGAGTTGACAAAGAACGTCTCGATGGCCCCCATGCCCGGCTGCCAGATCTGCAGATATCCCAGATCGTACAGGAACGGGTTGGCCACCGAGTGGGCGACGACGCCGATGAAGGTGCCCATGACGCCCCAGAAGGGCATGACGAGGCCGGCGAAGATCGGCCCCAGATGGGCCGTAAACCCCAAGGGTGTGGCCGGGATGAAGTTCCCCGTGATCTGCGTAAAATCGACGAAGGGGATCGGAATCAGCTGGATCGGTTCGGTGAGCAGCGCCCCGGAGACAGCGGGAATGGCCACGTAGAGTACGCCGAAGACGAGGCCGATCATGGCACCGGCGGAAAATACACGCCAGCGCCAGGACTCGACGCCCTGGGTTGTCTCGGCCAGCGCCGTGGCGCCCTGGGCCGCGACAGGGGCGAAGGGAAAGGGCAGGCGCTCATAGTCGGAATTTACGCGGAACAGCACGTAGGCCATCGTGAACCAGGACACGCGAGAGATCACGAAGTGCGCCAGCAGGATGACGATGGGAATGATCCAGTCCTGGTGCAGGAATGTTCGCTGCAACAGCGCCGGAGACTCCAGAGGCGGCGCCCACCAGTCAGGGATCAGATTGGCGATGCCGAATTGCTGGGCCGGCGGTGACTGCCGCAGGTACTGGTTCCACAACAGACCTTCGAAGGCGCCCGTCTCGGCGGCGATGAGGCCTGCCGCCACATAATAGAGGACGTAGACTTCCTGCTTTGTCAGAGATGAAAAGGAACGCTTCGTGATCTCGGCGAAGAGGATGATCGTCACCCACTCCGCCGCGGCCCCGAGGGAGCCACCCACCATGAGACTGAGGTACATGTTCCCCGGAATCATGACGAAGGCGACGAACAGCACACCTATGATGGCCTTGCTCGTGAAGCCGTCGGCAAATTCCGTAGGTGTCGCGATCAGGTCACGATATTCCTCGATCTCCTGATTGGCCTTGCCCTTGCGACCCAGCATGGCTCAGATCACCCCGGCGGTGGTGACAGGATTCTGTTCGCCCGACAGCAGTGCCTGGGCCTGATCGCGGTAGGACTCTTTGGCCTCGGCGTCGACGGTGCGCCAGATGAGGAACTGCTTGCGGATGACATTCATGAAGCGCTGGTTGACGCGCCGCCAGGACGCATCCTCGCCGCTGAGCCGCTGGATGTCGAGCTGAATCTGAAAGATGCCATGCTCTGCCTCGGGCAGGGCCCGGATGACGACATGCTGACTCACACCCAGGTCAAAAGGTGCCAGCCATATATTCATGTCGATCGTGTAGCCCTCTCCGAACTCCGAGTCTATGCGGCCCAACTGGGCCCCGTCGGTGTAGAATGTTCCGATGGACTCCTCGCTGTAGGAGTCGAAGTAGCCGATGAGGAACACGCTGAGGCCGAGCACGTCGCGGCCGCCGACGGTGAAGGGAAACTCGAAATGCCACTCGTCCCCGTCCGGCACCGGCAGCCGCCAGCGGCGCGTCACGTCGGGCACGGCCATCTGTGACGCCTTGCGCGACGGGTAGACGGTGGACAGCATGACGACGCCCATCACCAGGATACAGGACAGCACCGCGCTCAGGGACGAGTAGTTCAGGGTGAAGCCGGTGGTCACGTCGGCATGCGTCAGCGCCGTAGCCATGATCTGACCCACCAGGTACCCGGCGACGACACCGAGCACGGCATAGACGCAGGACTCGGCCATGAAGAGCCAGGCGATGTGCCCCGGCGCCAGGCCGACGGAGGAATAGACGCCGATCTCCCGAAAACGTTCGTACACTGACCCCATCATCGTGTTGAGGACGATGAGGGCCGCGATCAGGATCGGTACGAAGAGGTTGGCCATACCCGACAGCGACGTCATGCCGAGAGAACTGTAGATCGACACCTTTACGTAGTCGTCGCCCTCTTCCTGGATGCCGGCGAACAGGGTCACCGCCAGGCGCGACAGGAACATCTCGATCTCGGCGCGTTCGTCCACGTCTTCGTGGAACCGAACGCCCACCGACTGCAACGGATTGCCGCTGCCCACATTGCGCAACGTGTGGTAGGGCATGAGCAACGTGTTGGCCGGTTCGAGATGGACGAAGGGCTTGATCACCACCTTCGAGTCCTCGAGGCCCTGCTTCTCGCGCTGTTCCTCTTCGGCGATTTCCTGTACGGCCTGACCGCCCGTCACGGCAAAGTCGGCGGGTGTCATCGTCTCGTCGTCGAGATCCCGCAACCTCTTCATCCGCTTCGAGTTGATGACGCCGATGACGGTGAACTGCTCGCCGAATACGCGGATGCGGACCGAACCATCGCCGCGATTGACGTCGGCAACGTCGATGTCGAGAGCGGCGATCATTTCGTTGGGCAGGATGACGACCTTCTCCTCACCCGGCCGGAACCAGCGTCCTGCCATCAGGGCCCGGTCGAGACCGGTGACGGCGCCCTCTTCAGGCGTGAGGCCGAGAACCCCAAGGGCGTTATGGGCGTTCTCGCCATGCTTCATCTTGATGTGCGCCTTTTTCTTGTTGTCATACCAGCTGCGCGGGGCGATGGCCGCACGATCACCGAAGTTGCTCTGCGCGTACTCGAGGACCGATTCCTCCAGCGGCGTCCACGCCTTGGAACGGATGAGGAGACCCTCGTAGAGACCTTCGTTGTCGCGTTCGATCTGATTGAAGCGCAGGGCGGTCTGGATCGAGGTGAAGGAGAGCACGGCGAAGGTGAGCAGCAGCAGGGTGAGGAAGGTCAACACCGTGCGCAGCTTGCGACGCTTCATGTTGGAGATGCCGAGAAGGAAGGCCGTCATCGAGGCTCTGGAGCGACTCACATCGGTGTCGTAAATGACGGCGACCTCGGTGCGCAGCTTCTTCATCTGCTCATTGAAACGCCCGGAGATGATCCACATCACCAGGATCGCCAGCACTATAATGACGAAGGCCAGCAGAATGACGAAGGGATTGGACAGTTCGAAGGCGGGATGGACGATGGACAGGATGATCCAGATGACGAGGAAGATGGCGCCGAAGCCCATGATCTGTCGCTGAATCGTCGAGGCCGTAATCAACAGCCGTTCGGCGAAATAGGCACAGGGCAGCACCAGGGCCATGAAGAAGATGATGCCCTGAACGACATCATTCTGCGTTCCCTTCACATCCGGATAGGCCCGTGACTCCAGGCCGATCGCTGAACGCGTGTGCCTGACGAACTGACTCCACAGCTTGTCATCGAACGCTTTGTCGGCCTGCTCCAGTTCCTTTTCGGCCCGGGCGTGCAGGTCGTTGAGGCGCTGATTCTCAATGGCGAAACCGGCCAGCTCCCGCATGCGGGACTCATCGAGCGTCCACATGTCGCGCGCCGACAGGTACGAGGTCCGGGCGAAGGATGTCTCTTCTTCCATGGCGAACCCCGTACCAAGGGCCTCCTCCTTGTCGTCAGCATTGACCGAGTTGAGGAGAAGTGACCGAAAACCGAGCAAACCGGCGCCGAAACCCATCTTCACCAGCGCCCCGGGCCGGGCGAACAGTACACCCACCGGCTCATCCCTGGCCGAGGGACCTTCGCCGATGGTGTAGCCGTATTCGACCGGTGCCGTGTTCGTCTCGTCGAAGACGGTGACCTGCGACAGCTTCGTCAGGTATCTGGGATCGACGATGTCGAAGAAGTTGAATGCCTGACAGGGAAACAGGACGACCATCCACTCCTTGTCGCGCCAGTCCATGGCGATCTTCATCGGGTACGCCTTGTCGCCCTGGATGCCACGATCCGGCGCGTACGTGATGCGTCCTGTCGCCGGATCGGTGTAGTAGCCCTCCACCTGCACCGAGTTGACACGGATACGGTTGACGTAGAACGCACCGGCGTCGTCGACGACCTCGAAATACTCCCCCCGGACGCCCTTGTACGACTTCTTCTTGCCGTTGCGCACGACACCGATGGCGCCGTTGCGCGGTAGATCCGGAACGATGCTTCGTCGGGGGAAGACCATGGCCTTGGCCTTCAGGGAGCGCAGCGTGTCCTTCAACCGCATCTTGAAATCGGGGAACAGTTCGGGGTCCTCGAAGGCCATATGGAACATGCCTGCCAGAGCGCGAATCTGCCGTGCCAGATTGTCGTAGCGCACGTTCTGTGGCCGGTCGAGAGGAGTGTCGACGAGAAAGCGGGCGTCGTTGACGGTGACGAAAGCCAGTGCCGGCGTACCGGTGGTGAGAACCAGTTCGCTGTTTACCGAGATCTCACCGGGAACGAAGGTCTCCCAGCTCTTGCCTCCCTCTGGACTGATGCCGTTGACGAGGACATCGCGGAACGTGTAATCGAGCGCCTGGCTCACCTGCCGCGAGTAGTTCATGAAATTCTTGCCGAAGGGAGCGAAGTAGCGCTTGTAATAGAAGCTCGAGTTGCTGTTCCAGATGCCGAGCTCATCGGTCTGTGTCGACAGATCGAGACTGATGAACAGCTTCACATCCAGCGAATCCACCTTCGGATCCACCCACTCGCGGTAGAATCCAAGGCGCAGATCTTCGTCGGCACCGAGTTCGCGCTCGAGGGCGGCGCGATCATCGAAACTCTGTTGGGCTACCTCGTCACCGTCGCGATAACGGACACTCCAACCGCCATCTTCCTGGCGGATGATGTCATCTCCTTCCAGCAGCGACGACTGGACGATGGCACGCACCAGAACCGTATCCATCTCCGAGACCTGGCGGACCAGAGCTTCCTTGCCGGTGTATGTCTGATTTCCGAGGCGATAGGAGATCCCGTCGGCAGCCTCTTCGACGAGCCCCCGGGCAAGGGCTGCCTCGACGACGCGCCGAACCACCATTCGATCGATGAAGGGGTCTTCATCCCGCAGATACCGCTGGATGAAGTCATCGACTCCACGCAGGGCCAGATGGTGGGCGGAGGTAGCCAGAAACAGTACCGTGCGCGCCGGCGGGTGCTGACGGAAATACCGCGCCAGTTCGAGCAGTGTCGTGATGCCGGCAGCCTGTTCGGCCCCCGGTGCCAGTGAGGGCACCACGGACATGGCATCGTAATATGACTCGAGGACGATGACATCATCTCTCAGCAGCGGATCGTGGCCGGGGATCATCCCCATCACGTTCCACGCCGGGCGCCGCTCCCAGTCCATGCGATACTCGAGATGGGCGTCCACCTTGCCGCCATGGCGATCTATCGACCGCCGCAGGGCGTTGCCGTCTTCTTCACTGACCCAGAACCGGGGCAGGTCCAGGGGCATGGTGAGGAACTTGCGCTCCCCTTCCAGGTAGACCGTGGAGTCGGGCTCGATGAAGATCACTGCCGAAGCACCCAGATAGGCGGTGTTCAGCCAGTTGTCTCCGGAGTTGAAATCGAGCACGACGACGCTGCCCACCACGTCCTGGCCGTCGAGATCCTCGAACTCACCCTTGCCGCCCCAGATCAGTGGACCATCCATGCCGCCGTCGGGCAGCGTCGGCGTACGCACGAGATTGGGCCACAGGCCGTGCAGGCGTGCCGTGGGGCCGCCCGAGACCTGGAGAGTCCCTCCCTTATCGACGGGTACGGAGACATCGTATTTGTGGAAGGTGATATCGTGCAGGCCGGTGTGGCGGAACTGTCGGTGGATGTGCAGTGCCGCCTGTTCAGCACCTGGGTACCCGGTAACCCGCGACCCGAGTCCGGAGAAAAAGCCCACTGTCTGCCGCAGGCGCTGTTCCGGCGCCAGTTCCCGGAGAGCGTCGTAGTCGACCGTCGCCACTACGGGCGTCGGCAGGGCGCCCAGCAGTGCCAGGGCGACAAGACTCACCACGATGGCGCAGGCTCTCACGCGAAGGTGGGTGTCGTACAGACTGTGGGGTTTTCCATTCATGCCGGTGTAATAATCAGCAATGATTCACAGGCCCGCAATCAGGGGATGGAGATATCGCGTCCGCCGTGACACACGTCGACCCGCCGTCGATCAAAAAGACCGGGGCGGGCCGGACGGCCAACTGGCAGCCAAAGAACGCCGCCACCACGGTCCGGTCAACCCGTCTCGCCGTCGGCGACGACCAGTCGTTGCAGGGCAAAGTAGGCGGCGAGCCCCGTGAGCAGGCCGCTGACGACACCGCCAACGAGGAACATCGGCAGCAGGGAAAGCAGCCCCACGTGTCCCAGATACATGGTGGCTACGGTCAGTTGCGTGCACTGGTGCGCCAGGGCGCCGGCCACACTGAGCCCAACCGGACTGAGCAGTCTCGGGGCGCACCGCGCCAGAAGGACCATGGCCAACAGGCTGGCAAGGGCCGCGCTCGAGCCGATGATGAAGGCGGGTCCGGCCAGGCCGCCGCTGAGCAGGCCGCCCAGCAGGACCTTGACAAGGCTGACGGCCAGCGCCGGACCGGCGCCGAAGAGCAACAGGGCTACCAGGACGGCAACATTCCCCAACCCCAGCCTCATCCAGGGCAGCGGCCGGGGCAGGTTGAGCTCGACAAGGAACAGGACGAGGGCGATCGCGGTGAGCAACCCGAGACGCGTGAGTCGTCGTGACCCGCCACCGGGAGACGTCCTGGACATTCTACTGTGTGATCCCGTCAAAGGCGGGTGGCCGACGCCCCGTCAGGCGCAGCACGAGATGATTGGGCACACAGGCGGCCACATCGCCGGCGGCACGCAGCCAGCCGCGGGAGACGCAGATCTGGCCCGGGCATGGCGCTGACACAACGCGTGCCCCGCCCTCGTCGATGCGGATCACAGTACTCCCGATCGGGCCCTCGACCGTGAGTGTCCGCGAACTGTCGATCGTCGCGTCGTACCACCTCTTGCCGGCCACCTCGATCGTAACCCAATCCGCCCCCGCTACATCGGCTCCCTTCAAGGCGATGACCACAGCCGTCAGCAGGGCGGCCACGACGAGCAGAACATCCCCCGTCGTGGGTGCCGGCGGCGACGATGGCTGCCGGGTACCGGTCATGCTTGACACCTGTCGTCAGGGCGCATATGATGTCCGGTGACCATGAAAGTGCCCGTATCTTGTTGTCGGGTATGAATTAACCACGCCTTCCGCACGATTGGATGTGTCGCTGCAATGTACTGGTGGATCATCACTGTTGTCTGCATCTGTGGAGCGTTGCTCGTTCAGTATCTATGCTCGAGCAAGATCCTCCGTATGAAGCAAGCCATCTCCATCAAGAATATGGCCCTGAGAGATGTTCGCTCCGAGGGCGACCGTCTCGAAGAGCAGGAGATGGAACTGAAGAGCAGCCAGACGAGCCTGACTCAGGGCATCCGACGGCTCCGTCAGGACATCAAGGCCTTGGTACCCCGTCTCAAATCGCGTGAGCTCGAAGTTCCTGAACCCGACTTTCCACTGACAGAGCTCGAAGAAGACGAGCTGTCCCCGGACGCCTGACCACCGGCCTTTCGTAGCGGTGAGGTCTTCCATCCTGCGGGCATGGCCTCGCCTCGTCCTGCCGTTGGTCTTCGCCTGTCTTCTGGCGCACACGGCCTGGGATAAATCTCCCACCTGGGATGAACCCGGTTACCTGGGCCTCGGTCCGTACCTGATCGACCAGGGTCGGTGGGACGTTCCCGGCGCTGGCTCCCATCCCCCCCTCGCCTACTACCTGCAGGGCCTGCCGTTCCTCCGTCCTGCCTACCGCCTCGACAGCCGCTACTGGTCCGATCCAGGAGGCAAGTCGGAGGACATCTCCTTCTTGCGCTCGGCTGGTATCGATCGAGGCAACGCCATTCTCATGGACAGCCGGTACGATGGCGAGATCCTTCTGTGGCTCTGCCGCATGTCTTCCCTGCTCTCGGCGGCGGGCCTGTTCTATTGCCTCTGGCGATGGGCCGGGGACCTGCACGGAACCACAGGAGCCACCATCGCCCTCGGTATGGCGTGCCTGTCGCCGAATCTGCTCGCCCACGCCGGTCTCGTGACAACGGATTTCACCCTCGCAGCCACATACTTCTGTGCCTTCTACGGTTTGCGTCGATTCCTGTTGGCGCCCACGGGTCGCCGTCTGCTGCTGGCCGGCTCTCTCGGCGGCCTGACGCTGGCCAGCAAGTTGTCCGCGTTGCTCTGGGCCCCCACGGCGGCTGTGCTGTTGCTGTGGACGCTGTTGGCCGGCCCCCCCGATGTTCGCCGTTGCCTGTCATGTTGGGCGGGATCGGTCTCGGCGCCCCGTCTGCGCCCGTGGCTGGGTGCGGCCGTCGCCGGTGCGGGCCTCCTCCTGGTCGCCCTGGTCGTTCTGTGGGCACTTCATGGGTTCAGAGTCGACCCGTTCCTGACGATCCTGAGGTCGCAGCTGTGGGACCTGTCCCATGGACATGAAGCCTATCTACTCGGCGAATACTCGACAGAGGGTTGGTGGTACTACTTTCTGCTGGCCTTCCTGGTGAAGACACCCGTACCATCGCTGCTTCTGGGAGTCTGGGGTGCGACGGCCCTGATCAGTGACCGTACCGCCCGCTGGGACTGCGGTCTGCTGCTGATCTCGCCTCTGTTGTTCTTCACCGCCTTTACCCTGTCTGAAGGTAAGGACATTGGCCTGCGCTATCTCCTGCCGGTGTACCCGTTCTTGTGCACCATGGCTGGTGGTTGCCTGCGGACAGCCTGGTCGGCGACGCCGCGGTGGCGGCAGCGGGCCCTGATCGGGCTCAGCGCTGGCCTGCTGCTCAGCACCGCACGTATTCATCCAGATCACCTGGCCTACTTCAACGAGTTTGCCGGGGGGCCGGACGGTGGGCACCGAATCCTGGTCGACTCCAACCTGGATTGGGGGCAGGACCTGAAGGGCCTGAAGGAGTGGATGGACGAGCGGGGCATCCCGCGTGTCAAGCTGAGTTATTTCGGCAGCGTTGATCCTGCCCTCTACCACCTCGACTACGACTGGCTGCCGAGTTACTGGCTGCCAAATCGCGGTCCCCTTACCATGGAAATCCCTGTTACGGGCTGGATCGCCATTTCGGTGACGAACCGGGTCGGCGTCTATATGGATATGTACGGCCATGGCAAAGGCCTGTTCGATTGGCTGGATGATCATGAGCCCGTCGCCCGAATCGGCCACAGTATCTGGGTCTATCAGATCCCGGACGAGACACCCTAACTCGCTGTCCGCCTTGATCTAAGGACGTTTCCCGCGTTTGTCGATCGAGGCGCGTTGAGTATATTGGGCTTACACTGATCATGAGCGAACGAACCTCAGACAACCTGGCCGACTTGGCCCTTGACGAATCCGCCGTCAATCTGACCGCCCTGGAGGGCAGACCAGGCAGCGCGACAGACCGGGCTGATCTCGACAACCACCTCGAGGAGGCCCGCGACCATCTGCAGCTGCAGATGTTGCTCATCGAGGTGGCCTCGTGTAATGAATCGGCGGATTTCGACCTCATCGTGCGCGCCTACCACTTCGCCCTGACCGCCCATGCAGGTCAGATCCGCAAGTCCGGGGAGCCCTTCCTGCAACACAGCGTCGAGGTCTCCCGCATCCTCGCCCAACTGCGCCTCGATTCCACGACGATCGCCGCAGGCCTGTTGCACGACGTGCTCGAAGACACATCCATCACCCTCGAACGAATCTCCGACACCTTCGGCGGCAAGATCGCCGCCCTCGTCGACGGCGTGACGAAGATCGAGCGCTTCCAGTACGAGAGCAGCGAGGCGAGGCAGGCCGAGACCTACCGCAAGATGCTGTTGTCGATGGTCGAGGACATCCGCGTCATCCTTGTAAAGTTCGCCGATCGACTGCACAACATGCGCACCCTCGACGCTCTCGGTGCCGACCAGCAGCAGCGCATCTCCCATGATACGATCGAGGTCTACGCGCCACTCGCCCATCGGCTCGGTGTGGCCCGCATCCGCTGGGAACTGGAAGACCGTGCGCTCAAGTTTCTCGAGCCGGATGCCTACGTGGAAATCCGCCAGAAGGTGGCCATGCGCCGGGAGGAACGCGAGGCCCTGATCGACGAGTTCGAACGCCCCCTCGTGGAAGAGCTCGGACGCAACGATATCACGGCGGAGATCACCGGCCGACCGAAAAACTTCTACAGCATCTTCAACAAGATGCGGTCCCGGGGGAAGCCCTTCGAGGAGATCTACGACCTGACGGCGCTGCGGATCACCGTCGACACGGTACGCGAGTGCTACCACACCCTGGGACTGGTGCACACACTCTATCGGCCCCACCCGGACCGCTTCAAGGACTACATCGCCACGCCGAAGACGAACATGTACCAATCGCTGCACACCACCGTCATCGGCCCCCGCGGCATGCCGGTGGAGGTGCAGATCCGCACGTGGGAGATGCACCACACAGCTGAAATCGGCATCGCCGCCCACTGGCGCTACAAGGGTGGACTCGACGATCGCGGGGACCTCGATCAGCAGATGTCCTGGCTGCGCCAGGTGCTCGACTGGCAGCGCGACTCCAGCGACCCGGCGGAGTTCATGGAAAACCTGAAGATCGAGTTGTTCCAGGACGAGATCTTCGTGTTCACGCCGAAGGGTGATCTCCATCAGCTGCCGAAGGCGGCTTCGCCTCTCGATTTCGCTTTCGCCATCCACACCGATATCGGCCTGCACTGTCTGACGGCGAAAGTAAACGGACAGATCGTACCGTTGAGCGCCGCCCTCGACAGCGGTGACACCGTGCATATCGTCACCTCGCCGCACCAGATACCGAGCCAGTCATGGCTCGAACTGGTGAAGACGACAAAGGCCCGCCTGGCGATCCGACGCTGGCTCAAAGAGGAGCGTTTCTCACAGAGCGTGCGGCTCGGTCAGGAGATTCTCGAACGGGAACTCAAGCGCTACCGCCACCGGCTCGGCCCCGAGGCACTGACCGAGTTGGCCACCGATCTGGAACTGGCCGACAGCGAACACCTCTTCGCCGGCATCGGCTCGGGTGACCTCTCCGTCAGCCGCATCATCAACCGCCTCATGCCCGATCAGCCCAAGCGTCGCGTCATCCGGCCCCTGTTCCGCGACCGGCGGGGGATTCGAATTCAGGGCATGCACGACATGATGATTCAGTTCGGCAAGTGCTGCACACCGATACCGGGAGATTCGATTATCGGCCTGATCACGCGGGGGCGTGGCCTCTCCGTCCACCGGACCGACTGCCCGAACATCGCCGATCTGGCCGAAGACCCCGAGCGTATGACGGCTGTCGCCTGGGATCTCGAGGAAGAACAGGTATTCACGGTGCAACTGCGGGCCCTCGGCACCGACCGCAAGTTCTTCCTCGCCGACCTCACTCGTGTGATTTCGGACACGGGAGCCAATATCGTCGGCTGCTCGACACGCACGACGGCCCACCTTGCGGAGGACACGTTCTGGGTGGACGTGAACGACACAAGACAGTTGCATGGTCTGCTGAAGAAGATGCGGCGCGTGAAGGGCGTGACCGAGGTGCTGCGAGTTGATGAGTCCATGACCGACGCTGCGGTAATCGACCCGTCGAACTGGGTGGAGCCTCCGGTATAGTCGTCTCTGACCCTTGTTCAGTCGTTGTATCCCAACGCGTCACGGATCTTGCGGAACAGGACTGCCTCTTCGGGGTTGGTCATCTCACCACCACCATACGGCCCACCGAGTTGCTCCTCGGCCCAACCGTGGATGATCTGCACCTGCAAACGGCTCAAGTCCAGGGGCTCACCTGCGTCGAGGGCGTGCCGTAACTTGCGCAGGACGCGATCCTCATCAGGGAAGAAGGCCCCACGCCGGCGCCAGTCAAGAACCATGCGGAGTTCCCGCTCCGTCAAATTCAGGTGCACTGTGCCTCCTCCGTCCGCTCGTGCTCGTTGACATCGATCGAGCCGTCCAGGTATGTTCGATCCTCCGGCACCGCACCGACTCCGATGCGAGGATGGAACCGCACCCATGGCCGACACATCTGCCTTCCTGCCCCACATAGCCAGCATGGCGGGCTATCTGCCGGGGGAGCAGCCGCGCGACAGCCACGTCATCAAGCTCAACACGAACGAGAATCCCTACGCCCCCTCCCCCCTGGTGCTGGCACGCCTGCGGGCCGCCGTCGACAACGGTCTGCGGCGGTACCCGGATGCCGGTGCCAACGGAATCCGCCAGCGCCTGGCAGCATTGTTCGCCTTCCCGGCTGAGCAGTTTGTCATCGGCAACGGCTCCGACGAGCTACTCAACGTGGCGTTGCGCTGTTTCGCTGGTCCCGGCGACACCGTCGCCTATGCAACACCGAGTTATCCATACTACGCCAAGCTCATCGACCTGCAGGCGGCACAGGCGGTACCAGTCGAATTCGGCGATGACTATCGCCTGCCCCCTGCTCTGTCGGGCACGAACGCCGCCGTCACCTTCGTGCCGAACCCAAATTCACCAACCGGTACGGCTGTGTCCAGCACTGACCTTGACGACCTGGCGGCAGATCTGGATGGCATTCTCGTCATCGACGAAGCCTACGTCGACTTCTGCCAGGAGGGGGCCCTCGACCTGGTGCGTCGCCGCGACAACGTCATCGTCATGCGCACACTGTCGAAGTCCTTTTCCCTGGCCGGCATGCGCATCGGGTACTGCGTCGCCGCACCGGAAGTCGCGGCTGGCCTCTGGAAAGTGAAGGAGCACTACAACGTCAACAGCCTGAGCCAGATCGCCGCCGAGGCCGCCCTCGACGACATCGGCTGGATGCAGTCCAATGCAGAGCGCATCATCGCCACCCGCGGCCGTCTGACCACCCGGATGCGTGACCTCGGATTCCACGTCTGGGATTCGGCAGCCAACTTCATTCTCTGCCGCGTACCGACCGGCGCAGACGCCTGCCGGCTTCACGCCAACCTGCGCGACCAGGGCATCCTGGTCCGCTACTTCCCCGACAATCCCAGACTCGCCGACTGCCTGAGAATCTCAATCGGCACGGACGATGACATGGATCTTCTGCTGAAGGTGTTGAAGAGGTTGGTGTAGAAGGGCTCGAATGCGTGGGGGCACGCTGGACCGCTGGCGTGCGAAGGACAGGGGCAGCACCAGGCCAGGCGCAGGCATCGCGCAGCAATGCCGTATCGGTCGGCGTTGGTACGCGATCGGGTGTGGTTAACCGTCAGCGCCGACCCGCGATCAGGTATGCTTAACCGTCAGCGCCGACCAGCGTCCCGCATCCGCTTCAGAACGTTGACCTCTGCGACTCCCAGTCCCACCTGGCGGGCGATGTCGTTGGGCGGCACGCCCTGCTCGAGCAGGTCCCGGGCGCGACGATAGGCCTCCCGGCTGCGGTCGGTCAGTTCCTCCCATTGACGATCCGCTTTGGCGGCCGGCGTATCGACTCGCTGACGACCCGCTGGCGCACCGGAGGCGGCGCGCGGACCGGTTGCGTCCGGCGTATCGATGGCCACGTGCTTCGGTCCGCCCACCGCTGTGACCCGCGGCGTCTGCACCTGACGATCAGCGACAGCCATCGGTGCCTCCACAGGAGGCGCCGGTGCGGCGACACGATCGGTCCTTGTGCCAGACCTGGCGATGGCATCCACGGCCGCGGACGGTCGCTCGAGACCGCGGCAGGCGCTTGTCAGGCGTTCGGTAACCCGCGTAAGAACCTGCTGTTGTTCCTCGAGGGCTTCTAGCCGACGGTCCATCGCCCGTTGCTGCTCCTGTAACCAGGACCGGAACCAGAGAGCCAGCCCTCCGGCAAGACACAGGAACAGCACATCGACGAAGATCAACTGCAGGGATGAGTCTGTGGTCGGGCTCATGGCTCACTCAGGTTTGGGTCGGAGGCGGCGACGGAATCGGGTATGGGTAGACGTATGATGAAGCAGGCGCCGTTTCCGGGCTCGCTTTCCACCGTGATCGTACCGCCGTGGTTTTCGATGATGCGATAACTGACGGCCAGACCGAGTCCGGTGCCGCCGCTGTCAGCACGAGTCGTGAAGAAGGGTTCGAAGATCCGTTCGATATGGTCGGCGGGAATTCCTGGGCCGTTGTCCTGGAAGCGGATCTCGAGCCAGTCGTCCTGTCGGCGGGCGTCGATGGCCAGATGGCCGCCCCCGGTCATGGCGTTCTCGGCGTTGAGTAGCAGGTTGATGAAGACCTGCTCGATCTCGCCCACATTGCCGAACAGATCGGGTAGATCAGCCTCCACCTGCACCTGGCTGCCGATCATCTTCTGGTCGAGTTGGTGTTTCGTCAGCGCACAGGCCTGCTGGATGGCGCCGGCGATACCAAATGGCTGACCTTCCGCTTCGATCGTGTTGTGACTGGCAAAGCCGAGCAGAGCGCGAATGATGCGCGAGATGCGCTTGACGTTGCTCTCGATCAGTTCCAGACCATCCACCAGCTTCGGGTTGTCCGCCTCGATACGGGCCTGTTGCACCAGCATCAGTTGCACACGGCTGAGAATGATCTGCAGGGGGTTGTTGACCTCATGGGCGACACCCCCTGACAACTCACCGATGGCAGCCTGCTTGGCTGACAGCAACAGCTGGCGCTGTTGCTGCTTGAGCCGTTGGTGCGCGGCCTCGACATCGGTGTAGAGTCTGGAGTTTTCCATAGCCGCCGCCGCCTGATTTGCCAGCACGGCAAGCATCTCGATCTCACTCTGCGTGAAGTCATCCTTAGGTCTGCTGCAATGCAGTGCGTACAGACCAATCCGCTTGCCCCGTACGCGCATGGGCACGAAGACAAAGGTGTGGCCGTCGGAACTCTCCAGGTCGTCGATGACGATGGGGCGTCCCTCGCGCAGGACCCAGTCGACGATACCGTCTTCCCATTGCGTCCGCACGCGCGCCTGCAACAACTCGCCCTCGCCCCGCAGAGAAATCGCCTCCAGGCGGGCGTCCTCATCTACCAGAGAGAAAACACCAGCCCCTTCGTAGGCTACGACCCTGCCGGACAGGCTGATCAGCTGATCGAGGATGTCCTCGACATCGAAGCTGGTACTGATGGCTTCGGACAGGTCATGCAGGTTGAGCAGCTCGTCCATCGACGCCCGCAACTGGGCGTACTCGCTCTGGCCGCTGGTGAGGCGTTCCTGTAGGAGCCGATTGGTCTCTTCCAGGGCGCCGACGCGGACCTGCAGTTCCTTTTCTGATTCGGTCAGCGAATCGAGGTGCAGACCCAGCTCCCAGGCGACGTCCGCATTGACGTCGGCGATGGTATGCAGCAGCTCGCGCGCCCGGTTGGATCCCGACGGCGTCTCTGTCCGGGGATCTGCCGGTCCTGGCTCGGGAGTGGTTGACACGAGAGAGTTCAGATTCAGCCGGTGACTGGAGTCACGCAGCCTCCTGCTCGGCTTCGCTGTCGTCGTCACCACCACGGGTGATGCTGGTGAAAGCCTCCGCTTTGCCATCTCCACCTGCAGTTCTTCCCCGTAGCCGAAGATCCGCTTCAGCGCCGCCACAGGCTCCTCATGGATACCGAAGACACGCAGGGCCGCAGGGTCCAGATGGGGCAGCTTGTCGCCGCCGCCGTCGCCGATCTTCTCGCGGCGGCAGAGGAAGTCGGCCAGGTGGATGAGAGAGGGCAATTCGGCTGTGCCGACGACGCGTCCCGGCGCGTGATGCATGGCGATGGTCTTCTCCAGCTGATCGGGCAGATTCCAGCGCTCGGCCAGCCAGCTGCCGACTTCGGCGTGAGTTACGCCAAGGACCTCTTCCTCGGCGTGGCCGATGTAGAGATCCTCTGTGCGCATCAGCTGCAGGACCTCGGAGAATTCTGCTGGGAAGTACTGGCTGAGAATCAGTCGACCGATGTCGTGCAGGATGCCGGCAGCGAAGGCTTCGCCGGGCATACGGTAGCGCAGTTTTCCTGCCAGCAGACGCGCCGACACGCCACAGGCGATGGAGTGTTCCCAGAATTTCTGGCGGTCGAACTCGTCGACGCCACCATCGGTGCCGGAGAAGCGCTCGAGGACAGAGACGCTCAATCCCAGATTCTTCACCGTTTCGAAGCCCAGCACGACGACGGCAAGATCGACGGTAGCGATCTCACGCGGGAACCCGTAGAAGGCCGAGTTGGCCAGCTTGAGGATCTTGGCCGTCAACGCCTGATCCGTGGAGATCAGCTGCGCTACTTTTCGCGCGTTGGTCTTCGGGTTGTCGATCAGGCTGATGAGTTCGGTGATCACCGTGGGCAACGTCGGCAGGCCGATGATGCTCTGGGTGATACGCTTCAGCCGCTGTCGCTTCTGCTCGTCCAAGCCTGGCGTCCGGTGTCTATGGAGTTGTCGGCTACGCCATGAACCGCTTGCGCAGCTTTACACGCAGGCTGAGGACGGCCTTGGTGTGCAGTTGTGACACGCGTGACTCCGACAGCTCGAGGACCTGACCGATTTCCTTCAACGTCAGTTCTTCATAGTAGTAGAGCGCGACGACGAGTCGCTCCTGTTCGGTGAGCTGCCCCAGGGAGTCGGCCAGCAGGTTGCGCAGTTCTTCGGCCTCGAGTCGCGTCAGGGCCGTCGAACTCTCCTGGGACTTGAGGGTGTCCACCAGTGGTACGGGTTTGTCATCATCGTCGCCGTGGGTCACATCGTCCAACGACAACAGAGACGTGGAACTGACGTCGTCGATCATGCTGTAGTACTCTTTCAACTCGACGCCGAGACCGGCGGCCAGTTCCACCTCCGTGGGACTCCGGCCCAGCTCGCTCTCGAGTCTGGAGATGGTCCGTTCGATCTCACGCGAGCGCGCTCGCGTGGATCGGGGAACCCAGTCCATGCCACGCAACTCGTCGAGGATGGAACCACGCACGCGCAGGGAGGCATAGGTCTCGAACTTGACGTTCTTGTCCGAATCGAAGTTGTGATAGGCTTCGATGAGGCCCACAACTCCGGCGTTGATGAGGTCATCCATCTCCACCGATCGTGGCAACCCGATGGCGAGTCTGCCGGCGATGTACTTGACCAGCGGGAGATAGTCCTCCAGCGGGCCTTTCTCGCCCTTGCCGGGACCGGTAGACCCCGTCGACTGTTTCTCGTATTGCCGACTGGCGCGCTGAGCAGGAGTGTTCTTGGCGCTCATGGGGTTGCCCAGACCTCCTGGAGTGGCTTGCGGCGGATGCGTGACGATGGGTGCTCGAAACGACGCAGGACCCGGTGGAGAAAAGCCCCCACTGTCTGTGACGCAGGGAGAGTCTGTTTCTCGGCGAGCCGGTTGGCGATACGCACGACAGCCGCCGCCGGGGAAGACGGAAAGGACAGGACGAAGGGAGTCTGGTCCTTGGCAGCTGTACGCACAACTCGATTGAAAGGAATATAGCCCAGATTGTCAATCGGTTGAGCGGATCGGTCACACCCAGATCGTCGGCCGTGGCCGGCATCAACTGCATGAGCCCGCGGGCACCTGCCGACGACACGGCCATGGCATTGCCGCCCGACTCGGTGTAGACGATGGCCTGCACGAGAGCTGCATCGACATGATTGAGACGGCTGTGGTGCTCGATCAGCTCGCGGTAACGCGCCGTGCGCTCGAGACGGGCCGCGTCGAGGGGCGGGCGCCGCGTCCTGCCCGGCGATGGCTGCAGTGCGATCCGTCGACGTGTGGTGGCGACGGGTTTGCGTCCCGATTCGCCGAGGCTCCGCCGGGCGATGTCCAGGGCCTCGGTTGCACCAAAGGAGCGGCGGGCGATGGCGGTCAGTGTCTGTTCTTCGGTCGAGGCGGCGAAGCCCTCGGAGGCCAGCAGTCCGGCGAGCAACACGGCCGGTCGCAGAAGCCGACGACAGGTGGAGGTGGACGGTCTCGGAGTCAGCATCGCGCTCAACCTGTGATATCCAGCAGGCGCCCGTGTTGGGCGGCAGGTAGTGTCGGTGTCCGGCCCCGGGGATCGTAGACGCCAGAGCCGGTCAACCCCTGTTCCGGCAGCGTCGAGAAACGTTCGGCCAGGGCGCCCTTCTCCTCGATTGACAGGGTGGCTGACAGTTCCGGTGTCGATGTGGGCTCGACGGTACGGACCGACGTGGCGGCTGCCACCTTCGGCGGGGTCACCATCTTCGGCGCCGCCTGCGAGTGCTGTTGCACCCCATCGTCAGCCACGGTGACGTCGAAACCCGGACGTGTGGACCCCTGTGCGGGAATCCGGGGTGGTTGTGCGGCGCGGACATTCATGATTTGGTCGATGCGCTAGATGTCGAGGGACCGGTTGATCATGTCCTTGGCGGCGGACAGGACCGTGGCGTTGGCTTCGTAGGCACGGGAGGAGGCGATCATGTCGACCATCTCGGTGACCACGTTGACATCGGGATAGACGACGTAGCCGTCCTCGCGTGCATCCGGATGATTGGGGTCGAGGACCATGCGCGGCTTGATGGGCTCTTCGCGGACCTCCTGGGTCATGACGCCCGAGCCGGTGAAGATCTCGTCCGGGCGAGGCTCGCCTTCGAGCATGTGATTGCCATCGGTTCGCAGGAGACGACTCTTCTTCTGCTCCAGCATGGTGGAGAACTTGGTCAGCTTCGGTGCCTCCAGCATGACCATACGGCGGCGCTTGTACGGCCCCCCCTCATCCGTCCGTGTGGTGTCGACGTTGGCGATGTTGCTGGCGATGGCCGTCATCTTGCGCCGTTGGGCACTCAGGCCTGTAGCGCTGATGTCGAGCGTGTCGAAGATCTGCATGATGATGTCCCGGTTGTCGGTTACTGGATGGTTGGAGTCTGGCGGCCGTCAGCCTGAGCGACCGGTGATGGCTTTGCGCAGTCCGTCGAAGCCGCCGGACAGCAGGCGCGCGCCGACGTTGAAGTGCAGGTGGTTCTCCGCCAGATCGGTCATTTCCTTGTCGATGTCAACGTTGTTCAGGCCGGTGTCATTGAGCCCGGATTCCGGTTCGTAGACCTCGGGGGCGCTCACCGGTTGCGGTACCTCCATGTGCCGCGGATCCGTCACAGTGCCCTCCACGGCGGGTTTTCTGACAAAGGAGTTAAGGTATTCCTGGAAGCGCAGGTCCTGCTTGCGGTACCCGGCGGTGGAGACATTTGCGATGTTGTTCGAAATCACCCGCTGGCGCAGCTGGGTGACGTCGAGGACCGCGTTGAGGGCGGGGATCTTCGTCTTGTTGAAGATGACTTTGTTCAGAAACATGACTCGATACGCTCCGTCCTCTGTGGGTGAGTCCCTCGGACCGCCATTCCTTGACGTGGTCCGGGCATGGTCCTTCGAGGGCGAAGGGAGCAATTCCTATGCCATTTCCGGGGTGCGGAAATCGCAATAGACTGTGAGCCAATGAGTTACGGGGGCCCGCCAGGCTCTGCACGGACGGGATGATCAGAGTGGGGACAGGAACTTTGTCCCGGCTGGCGGGCGGGGTGGAAAGAGTTGCCGGCTCAGTCGATGCGCGCCGAGATCCTCGGAGCGCGTCCCCCCCGCTGGTGCATGCTGGCGAGCATATCTCCGAGCAGGCCGGTTGAGAAGAACTGGATGCCGACGATGATGAGCAGGACGGCTAGCATCAGCAGCGGGTGCCGGTTCTGGATATTGCCTGCCTGAAACCACAGATACGTGATGTAGGCACCGATGGCGCTGCCTGCCATCGTGCTCAGCAGGCCCAGACTGCCGAACACGTGCATCGGCGTGGTCATGAAGCGCACGATGAAGGTCACCGACAGCAGATCGAGAAACCCGTTGAGCAGTCTCCTGGCGCCAAACTTCGAGACGCCGAACTGACGCGCGTGATGGGTGACGGGAATCTCCGTCACGCGGTATCCGGCCCAGTGGGCGATGGCCGGCAGGAACCGATAGAGTTCGCCATAGAGATAGGGCAGTGCATCCTCGGCGACTTCGCGACGATAGATCTTCAGGCCGCAGTTGAAGTCGTGGAGTCGGATCCCGGAGACGGCCGAGGTCACCAGATTGAATACTTTCGAGGGCACCGTCTTCGAGATCGGATCGTGACGTTTCCTCTTCCACCCTGACACCAGATCGTTGTCCTTCGACAACGCCTCCAGCAGGTTTGGAATCTCCGCCGGATCGTCCTGCAGGTCGGCGTCCATGGTCACGATCAACTCGCCACGCGCCTCGCGGAACCCTGTCGAGAGAGCCGCCGCTTTGTGGTTGTTGCGACGGAAGCGCACCGCGCGCAGCCAGTCAAAGCGGGTTGCGAGCTGTTCAATCACACCATACGAGCCGTCCGTACTGCCGTCGTCGATGAAGATCGCCTCTGCCGGCCGGCCCAGGTCCCGCAGGACGGAGTCGATCTTCTCGCAGAGAGGGGGCAGGCTCTCCTCCTCATTAAAGAGGGGGACGACGATGGACAGATAGATCCCGTCGGTGCCCCCTTCGGGGTGGCTGCTTCGATCGGTCATGGTCCCTTTCTGATGAGTATCTCGAGCTGTCTGACGAGTTGTTGCCACTTCGTGTTCCCGGGCTGGGCTCGCCGCGCTCTCTGCGCCGCCTCGAGAGCCTCGGGGAATCGGCCCTGAGCGGCCAACGCCAGCCCCAGGTTTCCATGCCAGTCCGACCGCTCCGGCTCCAGATCCAGAGCTCGACGCAGTCTGGCCTCACCGGCGGATGGTTGACCGGCCTTGACCAGCAGGGCGCCCAGGTTACCGACGATGACCGCGTCCTGCGGCGCCGTGTGCGCTGCCTGCTCCAGCACGGCGATGGCCGAATCGAGATGGCCGGCCGCCAGATGGTCGAGACCCAGGGCCAGCAGCAGCCGCGGATCGCCGCGCAACGATACAGCCTGACGCCGCGCCGTCACAGCCTCCGCCTGCTGCCCCGATCCCTTCAGGGCATCGGCCAGCAGAGAGTAGTTGTCCGCCGTCAGTCCATCGATGCCGATGGCGTGGCGCAGTGGTTCGATGGCACGGGCCCACTGCCCGGTAGCCCCCAGGGCCCTGGCCAGCAGGCGGCTTGCCCCGGGGTTGTTCTCGTTCAGCTCGAGGCTGCGTGTCAACGCCTCGACAGCCTCCCCATGGCGCTTCATATCGAGGGCCATCTTCCCCCGCCAATGATGGTAGGTAGACTCGTGCCCGCGCCAGCTCACGGCGTTGCGTAGAGAGAGAATGGCACGATTCCCATATCCCTCGGACCGATGGTGCTGGCTCTGCAGGAAATATACGTCTCCCAGCAGCATGCACAGACCGCTGTACATGCCTGATGCTGCGATGATGGCGATAGTGGTCAGGAGCCCGACACGACGCCACAGCCCGGTCAGTGAGAATCGCCCCTCGCTTCCGGCCAGGTGAGTCGTAGCGCCAGCCACGAGCCCGCACAGAATCCAGACGTGTGTCCCGGAGACCGGATCCCGCAGATTGAAGCTGAAGAAGGCGTGGGTCGTGGCAGCAGCCAGTGCGCCGAGGCATCCCACCGCCAGCGATCGGTCCACTTCCCGGTCGGTGAGATCGACCTGTGCCAGCCGCCACGCCGACCACAGACCGGCAGCCAGCAGCCATACGAGGGCCGCCGCGCCGAAAACACCCGCGTCGGCCCAGGTTTCGAGGTATTCATTGTGCGCGTGATACGGCTGGTTGCCACGCCGTCCCATCAACTGCTGCCACTCCCTCTGGGCAATGGTGCTGCGATGTGCGGGCAACTCGAGACCAAAGTGACCGGGACCGACGCCCAGCCAGGGACTGTCAGCCACCAGTTCCAGACTGTCGCGCCAGATCAGCAGCCGCATGGCGCGCGAGAAGTGAGCCGGGTCGAATGTCGTCATGGCTCGTGCCCAGGAGGCGTCGACGACCTCCTCGATGGCGTCCGCCGCCGTGCCCCCCCCCGTCAGAGGAACGGACTCCAGCACAAAACCGGCAACCGGACTCAGAAGTCCAGCTGCGAGCGCCGCCAGCAACAGGCGCCGTCCCCATTCTTTGGCGCGCGGCGCTGCCCAGACCATGGCAACGGCGGCGACGCCCACACCAAACCAACCGCCCCGACTGCCCCCCAGCACGAGCATCACGGCACAGATCGCCGCCACGAACCCGGCCAAGACCCTGAACCGGGTCGACCACCGAGGCACAGACCAGCCGCCGTACACCGACAGTGCCAGTGCCAGAGGCAGAACGATTTCGATGTAGTGGGCGACGAAATTCGTGTTGCCCAACGATGACAGTGGAACTCCCCGGAATACGGTGGGTAAGGACATCAAGTCGTAGCCCACCACCTGCAGCAGACCGATGGCACTGACCACGCCGGCAAGGCCGAGCAGGCACAGCACGAGCCGCCGTGACCGGGTCGGATCTCGAGCCAGATCGGCGCTGACGACGAACAGTGCCAACCACTGGGCCCAGGCCAGCCAGGTCTCCAGGGCGAGCATGAGATTGCGTGCGCCGCTGGCGGCCACCGCAGAGATCGTGAGCAACAGGATGAATGGCAGGTGCAGGGCAGATCGTGGCCACACCATGTGGCCCTCGAGGAGACGGGCCAGACCCCAGGCAAACACCGCAACGCCGGTGACCATGTGGAACAAGGCGGTCTTGCCGAGGAAGTTGTCTGCCAGCCTCGGCGTGTAGAGCAGCGTTACGGAGACGACCATGGCCATGATGGTGATCTCCGAAGCCCGCAGCAGGATCATCGCCCACCGCTGACGATCCGCCGTCATGCGTCCTCCCCTGCCCGGCCGCTGGCCAGGCCCATGAAGGCGAGCCCGAGGGATCCGGCAGCCACGTTCAGCGCCACATCCTTCAGTTCGAAAAAACGCTGGGGCAACACCCATTGTATCGTCTCATCACCAAAGCCGATGGCAGCCGTCAGGCTGAGAGCCCAGGCGTAGGCTGCCCGGGGTCTCATATCGAGAAGCAGCGCCCGGCAGAGCAGATAGGCCATGAACCCGTACTCCAGCAGATGCAGGCGCTCGGCGGGAAACCGGCCGAAAACCGATAGCAGCCAGGCGTACAGTCCAAGTACGACGGCCAGCGCCGCCAGCCTCCAGTGCACGCCTTCGAGCCGCGCCCGGCGCCAGGATCGGGCACCCAGGGCCAGCGCCAGGCCACCGACGAGGATCGTCCCCAGGTGGGAGATGCCGGCGGCGCCTGCGTGTTCTCTGAGTCGCTGCCACACATCGGGAAAGACCGGCACGGTGGCGTAAACGAAGATGACATATGCCACGGCGGGTCCCCAGGCCCGGATCCTGGCCTCACCGAAACGCTGCAGACGCGGCCAGAGAAGGGCCCCGGCGATGGCCAGCAACAAGGCCCACGCCGTGGCATCGGCCACGGGGATCCCCCCCAGCCATAGGCCGAGGTCGAGCAGGCCGAGGGCCAGGCCGCAGGCCAGATTGACGAGTTCGTCTGCTGTCCGGCTCGTAGCCCCGGCGAGAAGGAACAAGCTCCCGGAGAACGACCATCCACCAGCGTCGGAGGGTGCCAGGTCGAAGGTCACCCAGTCGCTCGCCGCTGACGGTTGTCCTTTCGGGTAGACGCGGAAGCGCCACGGATTGTACAGGACGAGGGAATTCCAGAAGTCAGCATGGAAGGGACCGTAGGAAGGCGTGTTCGACGACACGTCGAGCATGCCATCCAGGTGATAGGCCCCGCGACCGATCTCATACTCGATCGTGTATGGCTCACGTGGACCCCCACTCCACTCCAGTTGAATCGTCTGCCCGGCTCCGATGTACTCGAAGGTATCGCCTGAGGCGGGAAAGAAGATGTCAGTCCGCGCCTCGCCGACCGATGACGACGTCTCAGCTGCCGGGGCAGGTACCGCAACCGGGCCCTGGACCCGGGGATTGGCCAGCCTCCAGGCGGTCAGCAGTGTCAGCAGGCTGTCAGCAACCTGAGGATGATCCCGGGAGACCTCGTCGTCCTCCCGCGGATCAGCGGCCACGTCATACAGTTCGACCGCGCCTTCGGGTGTGCTCCAGATCAGCTTCCACTTGCCGGTGCGAATGGCGAGCGTGCGGGAGGCGTACTGTTCCATATCCGCGCCGTAGCCTCCGTGGGAGGTCTCCAGATACACCGGTCGAGATGGCAGGGAGCCGCCGGAAAAAAGCGGCCGCAGGGAGCGGCCCTGTACGCCGGCGGGAATCGGGGCCCCCACCATCTCCAGGAGCGTCGGCATGACGTCGATGGCCTGCACGATCTGCTCGTCGATGACGAGGCCGGGCGGCAACAGCCTGGGTGCCCAGAAGATCAGGGGGATGCGGATCACCTCTTCAACGAGGCTGCCCTCTTTGTGCGTTGACACGTGACCGATGACGCCGTGCTCGAGCAGTTCTTCCCCGTGGTCGGCGGAAACGACGACGATCGTATTGTGGTGCAGTCCCTGCTCCCGCAGCACGCGCCCGAGGCGGCGGAACAGACGGTCGTCCATGCGTCGGACCTCGCCGTCGTAGAAGGCATCGATCCAGCGCTTGTCCCACGGCGCGAAGTCGAGTGTGCCTCGGGGCAACAGTACCTGCGTCTGTACGAGGTTCACCTTCTCGTTGGCCAGGAAACGCCGCACCCAGGACATCGGATTCCACCGGTGACCGAAGGCGTTGCCGGCGAACAGGGCTTCGTACTCCTTCCCGGGGGCATAGGGCTGGTGCAGATCACGGTAGTGGTAGTAGAGGAAGAAGGGCTGGTCGCTGCTGCCGGCCTCTTCCTCGAGCCAGCGGAACAGCAGCTCGTCGCCGTCATCCACGTAGCGGTTTCGACCCGGCCACGGCTCCAGTCCAAAGTGCTGAAAGTTGGGAATGTCGGTGAGGAAGAAGGTGTCCGGCGCCCGGTACCCGACGCCGCGCAGAGCTTCGGCCAGCGTCGTCACGGACGGGTCCATGCTGCGCCCCCTGATGTCGACGCCGTGGGCGGGAGCATAAAGCGAGGTGTGGATTGACACGAGGCCAGGGGCCGTCCATCCGGATGTGGTGAAGGCCTGCTTGAAGAAGACCCCTGAGGCGCTCAAGCTGTCCAGGTGTGGGCTCGTGGCGTGAGGATAGCCATCGTAGCCGATGTGATCTGGCCGAAAGGTGTCGACCGTGATCAGCAGAATATTCGGGCGTTGCCTGTCGGCAGCACCAGCTTCCTTCGGCCCCATGAACAGAGCCGTGAGACACGTGGCCAGGAGACCGAGGCACAGGCGCTGAGCGTGGCTGCTAGGCACGCGCTCGGCTCTCCTTCCACCACAGGCCGTATCCGAGAAGCACCATGGCGGTGGCGGCACAACATCCCGACAGGATCCGATCGTCGTCGAGGGCGAAGACGGCGGCGGCGCTGAACAACCCGGTCACCACGAGGGCGACGGCATCGACCTGCAGATGACTCCAGCCGGCCTGCACAAGCCGTTGATAGAGGTGCTGATCGTGAGCCCGCATGACGTTCTCACCCTGTAGCCAGCGACGGGCCATCGTGTACGTCGTGTCCACCAGGTAGGCGGACAGCGGCAATGCGGACAGCCAGAGCGGGATGCCTTCGCCGGAGACGGCCAGCGTGATCGTGCCCAGCAGGAATCCCAGACTCAGGGAGCCGACGTCTCCCATGAAGAGGCGCGCCGGTGGCGCGTTGAACAGAGCGAACCCGAGACAGGCGGCGATGAGGATGATCGGTGTCGTCTGCAGGGAACTGTCCGTGGATGCCAGCAACAGCGCCATCGCCAGACCCATAGCCGCCGTCTGCGTCACGGTGAAGCCATCGATGCCGTCCATGAAGTTGAAGACGTTCATCAGCCACATCAGCCAGCCCACGGTGATCGCCGCCACCAGGGGGCCCGGCGCCAGCACCCAGTCGCCGGTCAACTGGACGGGTGTCGCTGGAGCCAGCAGGACCCAGCCTGCTGCCGCGACAAGCTGCAGCAGGAGCTTGCGCCCGACGGACAGCGGCCGGCCCAGGTCATCGACAGCCGCCACGAGGAGAATGGCGAGAGCCACCAGCAGCGCCTGTCGCCAGGCTACCGGTACGGGGGCCAACAACAGTCCCGCCGCCATGCCGGCGCTGATGCCGATACCACCTGCGGTGGGTGTTGGCCTCGAATGGGCGCTGCGTTCATTCGGCACGTCGACGACACGCCAGCGTCGGGACACCTGCAGCACTGCCGTGGTGACGATGACGGTGACCCCCAAGGTGAGGGCCGCCGCCTGAACTTCAGCCACCGTCACGGGTGTCCCTCCTCCGTCGCCAGGATTCGCTGCAGGGCGTCGCCGAATGACAGCGGCGAGAATCCCAGGTCTCTGCGTGCGGGTTCGATATCAAAGGCCTTGTCTTCCAGCATGCGTCGTACCTGTTCCGCCCGAACCGGCAACGTCAGACCCAACGCTTCGATGAGTCCCAGTACGGACGCGGCGGCCGCAGCCGGCACAGGGACCGTACGCGGCCGCTCGCCGACGAGATGGCCGATGGTCGAGACCAGTTCGTCCCACGTCAGTGGTCGAGCACCGGCGATGGCGTAGGTCTGACCCCGTGCCCGGGAATTCGTGGGACAGGCGAGGACCGCATCCAGCACGTCCTCGACGTACACGGGCTGGTGCAGTCGGGCCCGCCCCACGGCGGGAATCAGGGCGCGACGTCGGACACGGTCCACGAGGCGACTGATGTTGCGATCGTCGCCATCCCCGAAGATCATCGATGGTCGCAGAATCGTCCACGATGCTGACGTGGCTGGACCAGGGGTGATGGCCGCCGACTCCCCCTGCAGCACCTGATCGACGGTGGCCGAAGGCACCCGTGACAGGGCCCGCAGGGAACTGACGATGACGACATGCTCGACATCGGTGGTCAGGCTTCGCAGCAGATTGGCAGTGAAGCGAACGTGGGCAAGGTGGTAGACGTAACGCACCCCGCCGAGGGCAGACACCAGAGAATCCGGTTCTTCGAGATCGCCCTGGATGATCTCGACGTGCTCCGGCATCCCCGCCAGATCGCTCGTCGAACGGGCCAGCACACGGACATGGGCCCCGCAGCCGCGGAGGCGGTGCAGCAGACGCCTGCCCGTGTACCCGGTGCCGCCGGTGACGAGAACGGTCTGTGTCTCTGCCACTTCCCTACAGCCCGTGGAGCCACGGCCGTACGGCGCGACTGCCGAGTCGAGATCGAGCCTGCAACAGCCGTCGTCGCCGCCAGGTACCCGGCAGGAGACGGAGAACGTCCGCGATACCGCCAAGAAGATGAGGGACGCGCAGGGGCTGGCGGAGACACAGATACGGCCAGAGCGCCAGATCGGTCAACATCAAGGCGGCGCCCATCTCCACGAGGAGTCCGGGCGGCGCGTTCTTCAACAAGGTCAGGTAGCGGTTCTTCAGGACATGGCGCTGGAAGACGGCGGGTTTCTCCAGGAAACGGAGGGCACCGCCGAGGGAACCGGAGCCCACATGATGGGCTCTCGCGTCGGGAGTATAGCGGACCGTCCACCCCAGCGACCGCAGACGCCACGCCAGGTCGATGTCCTCGCCATAGCTGAAATAGCGGTCATCGTAGATCTCGCCCGTCACATCGGCGGCCTCGTCGAGGGCCGCACGTCGGAAGAGCACGGCGGCACCGCTGGCACCGAATACTTCGCGTGCCGGACCGTCGGCCGTTTCGGGTCGCATGCGCAGCTGCCGACGCAGGCGAAACCCGCCGCCGATGGTGCGGCCCGTGGCTTCCTCGTAGAAGCTGCCGGTCACGGCTGCCGCCTCCCCATGGTCGTCGAGGACTCTGACCGCGGCCCGGACGAATCCGGGATCCAGATAGACGTCGGTATTGAGAGCCAGGACATAGGGCGTATCGGTGGCGGCGATGGCCCGGTTGTAACCGGCACAGTAGCCTTCGTTGCGGTCCGACCGAAACAGACGCACAGCGTCTCCCCGCGCCGCCAGCCAGGCGTCGGAGCCATCGGTGGAGCCATTGTCGACAACGACGATTTCGTCCAGGCCCGTCGTCTGTGCCTCGAGGGCGGCGAAGCATTTGGGCAGGTAGGGTGCGCCGTTCCAGTTCGCCAGAGCGGCGGCGACGGCGATGGTCACCGGGCGTTGACTCAACCGTCCGTGACGGCGGCGACGCTCTCGAGCTTGCGCGACGTCACCCAGGCGGCGATATCGGCCTGCAGGCGACGGTATTCATCGAAGACGACGGGTTTCTTGCTGCGCTCCAGCCGCGACAGACACTTCAGGTAGTGGTGTTTGGCCACGAGGAATTCGTCATCGGCCTCCGCCACCCGGTCCGCCTCCGCCAGGGCTTTCGCCTTCTTCCAGGCAACCCGGGCCATCTGCCACAGATTGTAACGCTGGATGCGATTGGCTTCCCGCATCACGCGCAGAGCCTCACCTGAGTGGCTGCGCTGATAGACCATGGCCAGGGCCTTGAAACCGAGATCGGCGTAGTCCTGCATGCGACCGCGGAAAGCTTTCTCCGCAAGGGCTGCGTCGATGTAGATCTTCCCCAGAGAAAGCAGTTGCTCGTTGACGGCATTGCTCCAGCGGGTGATCTGGATCGTCATCGGCTTCGAACTGTTCGTCGTGCCCTGGTAGCGCTCACGGGCGCTCGCCATCGTTTCCATCATGCGCGTATGACGATCGACGACGGTGGCCTCGTGCAGGCGGATCTGCTGAGTGACGTACTGGCGCGGATCACCACCCTCTTCCGCAGCCAGTTCGCTGAGCACCGCGTACAGTCTGAGAAACTCCTTGAAGTAGGTGGTCCTTACCTCGTCGTCGAGGCTGCCCGCCTCGGGGGGCACGACGATGTCTTCTGCCTTTCTTCGCTGTTCCTTGGCCAGCTGGTCACGGATCTCCTTGCGGCTGGCCTCCCATGACTTGGCGATCGCCATGTCGAGCAACCCACGGGCCGGCCCCAGGAGCTTCTTCTCCTCGGGATCGATGTCATAGATGAACTCGCGCGCTTCGAACACGTAGTAGAGGGGGTTGCGCGACATGACCGTCCCTGACTTCTGACGGGAGCGGTAACCGATACCGTAGGACTGGCCGCTGGCGATGACCTCCTGCCAGAACACGTCCAGCGAATCCGGATTGTTGATATGCTTGCACATCTCGGCCAGCCACGTCTCGTCGATGCTGGCCGGCGTCGCCTCGATCTGGGCGAGGAGAATCTTGATAATATCCTCCTCGTCCTGGGCTTTGACCTGTTCAGGGGACAACTCATCCTTCGCCGGCGTTGGCGGCGTGTCCATGACGAGACGGGGAGGAGGGGCCGGCGTGGCCGCCGGCGATGGCGGCGTCAACAGACTCATCGCCGCTCCGGCCACAGCCGCGGCGATCAACAGGCCGCCCAGGTAGAGAGGGAGTGATTTCACCGCGTACCCCGAATCCTCGAATTCAAATCCGTAAACCGTCGTATCTTTATGTTTACTTCGAAGTTACCACATTCCATTCCAGGTCGCCACAGCTCCGGAGTGCCCTTGATTCCCCTGTCTGCCAATGCCCACATCCACATCATCGCCGCCTGCGGCACGGCGATGGGGGCCCTTGCCGGTATGCTGCGGCACCGGGGATTCCGGGTGACGGGCTCTGACTCGCATGTGTATCCGCCCATGAGCGACTTCCTCCGGAATGAGGGCATCGACCTGTTTTCCGGCTTCGATGCGAACCATCTCCTGCCGGCGCCGGATCTTGTCGTCATCGGCAATGCCGTGTCTCGCGGCAACGTCGAGCTCGAGGCCACCCTGGACGCGGCACTTCCCTACGCCCATCTGCCCGAGCTCCTGCGCGACCTCTTCCTGCCGGGTCGGCTCCCCCTGGTGGTCAGCGGCACACACGGCAAGACGACTACGACAGCCCTCACCACCCACCTGCTGCGCACGGCCGGGGCCGATCCGTCGTGGCTTGTGGCCGGCCTGCCGCGCGACCTTCCTCGCCCCTATCATGTGGCCGACGGCGACTGGTTCGTCCTGGAAGGTGACGAATATGACAGCGCCTACTTCGCCAAAATCCCCAAGTTCCTGTTCTACCGCCCCCATCTTCTCGTCGTCAACAACATCGAATTCGACCACGCCGACATCTATCGCGACCTGGATGACATCCTTCGAGTGTTCGGCCAACTCGTCAACCAGGTTCCTCGAACCGGACTCATACTGGCCGGCGGAGACGACGCCAATGTCGCCGCCGTCGTCGACCAGGCCCCGGCGCCGGTGCAGACTTTCGGTCTTGGCCCGGACAATGACTGGCGCGCCGTCGACGTTCGGCAGGAGCACGGCTCGCAATCCTTCGAACTGATCGGCCCGCAGGGAGAGGCCGGCCGGCTGTGCCTGCAGTTGACGGGACAGCACAACCTCAGAAATGCTCTCGCGTCTGTGGCGGCGGCAGCCTTTGCCGGGTACGACCCGACGACGCTCGGACCCGCCCTCGGGAGTTTTATCGGCGTCCGACGCCGACAGGAACACCTCGGTTCACCGGCGGGTGTCACCTTGATCGACGATTTCGCCCATCACCCCACGGCCGTCTCTCAAACCCTGGCCGGATTGCGGGCCGCCTACCCCGACAGCCGCCTCTGGGCAGTCTTCGAACCGGCGAGCTCGACCAATGCTCGTGCCACTTTCGAGACGGAATACGTCGACGCCTTCCGTCATGCCGACGCCGCCATCATCGCCTCCGTTGTGCGGCCGGAACGCAGTCGGGATGACGAGCCGTTTTCACCAGAGCGCCTCATCCGTCGACTGCAGGACCATGGCACCGAAGCGTGGTTTCTGGCCGACGCCGAATCCATCTCAGAGTATCTCGGGGCGCAGACGGAGACCGGCGATATCGTGGTCTTCATGAGCAATGGAGGTTTCGGTGGTGTGCAGGCAAGAACGCTGGCGGTACTCGAAGGACGAACCCGTGTCTGAACCGGGCCCGCCACCGACGCTGCGCCCGGCGGCGTTGCGCCCCGGGAATCGACTCGCCCTCATCGCCCCTTCCCGTCCGTCTGAGCCCTCGCGACTGAGCGTGGCCACGGCCTGGTTGCAGAATCGCGGCTACCAGGTCCAGCCGGGATCCCGGATTCACGATCGCTACCACTATCTGGCGGGTAGGGACGCCGACCGCGCCCGGGACGTGATGGATGCTTTCCTCGACGACGATGTGGACGGCATCCTCTGCGTCCGTGGCGGCTTTGGCACCGGCCGGTTGGTGGACCTGCTGGATTACGACGCCATCGCCGCTCACCCCAAGCCCCTCATCGGCTTCAGCGACAGCACGGGTCTGCAGCTGGCCATCCACCGACAGACCGGCCTGGTCGCTTTCACCGGCGCCCTGGCCGACACCGACCTGGGTCGCCGTTGTGTCGATCCCCTGCTGGCCGACAGTCTCTGGCGCCTTCTGGAGAGGACCGAGCCTTTCGGTGCACTGCCAGGCGAAGAGGCACAGCTCACAGCGATTCAACCAGGCCAGGCGGAGGGCCCCCTCCTGGCGGCCAACCTGGCATTGCTCTGCAGCTTGCTGGGCACGCCCTACGCCCCCTGCTTCGACGGTGCCGTGCTCCTCATCGAGGATGTTGCCGAAGCCCCCTATCGCATCGACCGCATGCTGACTCAACTGCGTCTGTCGGGGGTGTTCGAAGAAGTCTCCGCCCTGGTTCTGGGCGTTTTCCGGGATTGCTTCACAGCTGCCGACATGGAAGACTCCCCGACGCTGGTGGAGATCGTCAAGGACGCGGTCGGCCACCGCCAACTGCCCGTTGTCGGCGGCGTCGCCTACGGACACATACGACGCCGCACCGTTCTCCCGATCGGGGTTCGCACCCATGTCGACGGTGATGCCGGTCTGGTGCGAATCATCGAGTCAGCAGTATGCTGAGCGCGGCACCGGATCGCGGTCGAGTGCAGGAATCTTCTCCGGGTGCCGACAATGAAACTATGAACCGGCGACTCACTCTCAGTCTTCTCCTGGGCATGGTTCTTGTGACCGCTGCTTGGGCGCAGGATACCGGCGTTCGCCGTCTGGGCGACGAATTGCTCACAGCGAAGGATGTGTCCGTGCGACGCAAGGCGGCCCAGGGGCTCGGCCGCGCCAGTACGAATCAGAGCGTCCGCATCCTCAACCAGGCCATGCCCACGGAGTCGAGTATCCAGGTCAGACTGGAGATTGTCCGTGCCCTGCGCACGATCTCTTTTCAACGGTATCCTGGATATCGGAACGCCCTGGTGGCACTGGGAAGTGCCGCCGACGACGACAACGAACAGAACGAGTTGGTACGCCTGCGGGCCACCGAAGCCTTGTGGGAGGCGGGAAAAAAAGACCTGCTGGACCCGGTCCCCCTGCTGGAGCGGCAACTGACCGACCGCAGTGAGAGACTACGGCTGTCGGCGGTTCTGATGCTGCGCAAGAACGGTTCACCGGAGGCTGCGGAGGCTCTTGGCAGGGCCCTCCTCGACAAGAGCCTGACGGAGACGGTCAGGCTGGCATCGATCGATGCCCTGGGTGCGGTGTCCCTGTCGGCTCCTGGCGCTTCTGGACGCCCCGTCATCGAAGCCAACATCGCTGTCGCCAGCCATCTGGGGATTCCCCCCCTGCCGTCCCTGCGCGCCCTGGAGCTTCGCCACGAACGCCAGATCGCCTACCTGGCCGCCCTGGTCCGTGACCCGGACAGTTCGGACACTCTGGTGCTCAAAGCGGTCAAGTCGATGGGCCGGGTGAAGGACCATGCGTCGATCCCCAGTCTGCGGCAGCTGATCGAGACGCATCCCAGCCTGGCGGTGCGCAAGCAGGCCACCAGCGTTCTCAGTCACGTGCTGGCCCGGCAGTACGAGTAACGGCAGCTCTCTTCAGGAACTGGTCGCCTGGGTCTCACCGAGAACGGCGGCGACGGTCTCCGCAAAACTGTCCACCTTGATGGGCTTCTTCAGGACGGCGTGAACGGCGTCGGGAGGGGTCTTGCGGATGTCGTCGTCAACCCAGCCCGAAAGTACGATGACGGGCACATCGTTGCCCTGGTCACGCAGCGTGAAGAGCAGCTGCTCGCCATCCACGGGTCCCGGCATGCGCAGATCGAGGATGATCAGGTCGATATCGTGCTGCTGCAGCTGGTCCATCGCCTGCCAGGCATCAACTGCCGGCAGGGCCACGTACCCTCGACCGTTGAGGATCTTCACCACCAGCGTCCGGACATAGGCGTCGTCATCGACGACGAGAATCTTCTTCGGAATCATGCCCGGAAGGTACAGGCGGCGACTCGCCCGTCAAGGAATATGCGCCCCACGCATGACTCCTCTGGCACCCGTCAGCGGGTGCTCTGCCTCCCACATCGATTCCATTTCCGTTCCTCCTGTGAAACCTTAACTCATTGTATTCTGTTCACTTACGATATTATTCCAGAGTCGGCACGGTCCTTGCAGCCCGGTGTGAGCCAGGCGGTCCCCCCGCCTGCCCTTCCCATCATTTCACCCTATCCGGGAGAATACCTGATGTCGATTCGAATCTCTACCCTCGGCGGTCTGCTCTGCGTTGCAGCGGCCCTCTCGACCACGCTGTCGCCTGCACGAGGCCAGACCGAACCGGGTGCCGTCGTCTTCAGTGAACTCATGTGGTCAGGCAGTGACGCCTCGAGTGCCGATGAGTGGATCGAACTCTACAACCGCGGCGCCGAGCCTGTGGATCTGTCAGGCTGGACGATCACCCGCGGTGAAGACGAGGACGAGGCGGTCATGGTCCT
>PVBE012926749.1_pt1 | contig 41260 bp, 41 predicted proteins | sample 1631181 | NCBI WGS metagenome assembly PVBE01 (sample SAMN08397723, study PRJNA350692) | Marine metagenome, whole genome shotgun sequencing project. | isolation source: water | place: Pacific Ocean | collected 2012-04 | reverse complement strand
CTGCAAATGCGGGCGCGTACACCTCAATCGCTATTGATTCCAATCATGCTGTGCACATTTCCTACTATGATTATGCCAATGACGACCTCTGGTATGCTACTTGTGCATCATCGTGTTCATCTGCAGTTTCTTGGACCAATACTTCGGTTGACACCACTGGAATTGTGGGATATTACACCTCAATTGCCATTGATTCAAATGATGCTGTGCACATTTCCTACTTTGATAAAACCAATGACTACCTCAAGTATGTTGTCCTTGATTCCTCATCGAATGTGTACGGATATTCAATCAGTCCTGCTTTACCTGCAGGCTTGAGTTTGAACTTCACAAGTGGTGAGATTTCAGGAACGCCTACGGTCCAGTTGTCCAACACGACCTATACGATCACTGCACGAAATTCTGGTGGTACCAGCACCTTCAACATCGCTATCACAATCAACGAGCCACTCGCATCACTGACTGCATCAACTACCACGGTAATCTTGACGCGGGGCACTGGGATGACACCCATCACGATATCCAATTCAGGAGGTCCAGTAGCCACGTGGGCCATCGAGCCGACACTGCCTGCTGGACTCAGCTTCAGCACAACCTCGGGAAAGATCTCAGGGACACCGACTGTCAATTCAACGACCACAGCCTACAAGGTGTACGCGAACAACTCGGGCGGCACGGCTACCGTGACCATTTCGATCACAATCAACGAGCCTGTCGCAGTAATCACGGGTTCGGCCACCAACGTGAAATTGACACGCGGCACTGAGATGACGGACATCACATTCTCCAATTCAGGAGGTGTGGTCGCCACATGGGCCATTGAGCCAGCATTGCCAACTGGGCTCACCTTCAGCACGACCTCTGGCATAATCTCAGGGACGCCAACTGTCAATTCAACGACCACAGGCTACAAGGTGTACGCTAACAACTCAGGAGGTTCGGCTACCGTTACCATCTCAATCACGATTAACGAGCCCCTCGCTTCGATCACCGCATCGGCGAGCTCGGTGAATCTGACGCGCAGCGTGACCATGACATCTGTCATCATCACCAATTCAGGGGGTATGGTCGAATCCTGGGCAATTCACCCGAGCCTTCCAGCGGGCCTTTCCTTCAGCACAGTATCGGGCACCATCAGTGGTACGCCAACAGTGAACATGACATCGACAACCTTCACCATCTGGGCCAATAACTCAGGTGGTGCTGCATCGACCAATGTATCCATCACCATCGATGAACCGGTCGCAGCACTGACTGCATCAGTCTCCAGCATCTCACTCACGCGTGACGCGGCCATGGGGGCAATCACGATGTCCAACACGGGAGGGGCAGTTGCAATATGGGCAGTTGACCCGAGCCTTCCAGCGGGATTGGTATTCAGCACGAGCAGCGGGTCGATCACAGGCACACCAACGGTGAATCAGACTCAGGTATCCTACACCATCTTCGCTAACAATTCTGGGGGCTCAGCATCAATCGTGGTCAACATCACGATCAAGGAACCGGTGGCAGTCATCGCAGGATACGTCAACAGCGCAACGCTGACCCGTGGAAGTGTGATGAGTGCCATCGTCTTCTCGAACACCGGCGGTGCTATCGCAACATGGGAATACGATCCTGCCCTGCCTTCTGGACTGACGTTCAACACCGGTCCAGGCTCAATTACCGGAACTCCTCAGGTCAATTCCACGGCGACGACCTACACATTCTGGGCCAACAACACAGGTGGTTCAGTATCACGCACCTTCACCATCACCATCAACGAGCCTGTCGCAGTGCTCTCGTTCTCAACGACCAACTCGACACTGACCCGAGGCCTATCGATGTCACCAATCACGCTGACTAACACTGGAGGAGCCATCGCCACATTCGCCATCTCTCCTGCTTTACCCGCGGGCCTGACCCTCAGCTCGACCACTGGGAGCATCAGTGGAACGCCCACAGTTAATTCGACTGTCACGACCTATACTGTGTACGCCAACAACACAGGTGGTAGTGCCTCGAAGACGGTCTCGATCACCATCAATGAACCCGCATCCTCACTCAACGTATCTTCCACGAACAGTGTGCTGACACGAGGCATCAAGATGACCGATGTCACAATCAGTACAAGTGGCGGAATTGTTGAACAATGGGCGATCAAACCTGTACTTCCAACTGGCCTCTCCTTCAGCCTCACATCTGGATCCATATCTGGAACTCCAACTGTGAACATGAGCACGACCATCTTCACGATCTGGGCGAACAATACTGGGGGGTCATCTGCAACCCAGATTTCAATCACCATCAATGAGCCAACTGCAGTGCTCACCGCATCGACTACTGCCATCAACCTGACCCGTACTGTGACGATGGATGCCATCACTGTCCAGAACACGGGCGGGATGGCAGCCACATGGCAGATTCAACCTGCACTTCCAGCTGGCCTGTCTTTCAGCACGACATCTGGAATGATTGATGGAACACCAACAGTGAACATGAGTGCAGCCACCTATACCATATGGGCCAATAATTCAGGAGGGGCCAGCTCAGTCAGCATCAGCATCACGATCAACGAGCCCATTGCAATCCCCTCCCCATCCCTCGCATCGATAACGCTGACGCGAGGAGTTCCGATGACGGTGCTGAACATGACGAACACAGGCGGTGTTGTGGCAGTCTGGGCGATCCATCCTGCACTCCCAGATGGATTGGTCTTCAACCCGATGACCGGCTCGGTCAGTGGGGCACCTACTGCGAACATGACCACTAAGGTCTGGACGATTTGGGCAAACAACACAGGAGGTGCTGCATTCACCACCATCTCAATCACTGTCAATGAGCCTGTGGCAATTCTCACCATTTCGAACTCATCCTCAATCCTCATCCGCACAATTCCTGCCTGGCCCGTCACCATCGCAAACAGTGGTGGTACAATCGCATCCTTTGCCATTCATCCAGCGCTCCCACCCGGATTGACCTTCAATCTCAGCTCTGGCATGATTTCAGGCACACCGACAACCAGCGGAGTGCAAGGTCAGTGGACAATCTGGGCGAACAATACTGGTGGCTCGGATTCTGTGCTCATCAACGTGACAATCATCGAACCCGCTGCAGTAATCTCACCCTCCACATCCTCCTCCACATTGACAAGGGACATCCAGATGGGCATGATCAGCATGACAAACACAGGTGGAATCGTTGATTCATGGTCTATCCACCCCAGTCTGCCCGCTGGACTGGCCTTCAACTCGAGCAATGGTTCGATTACAGGTGCTCCAACTGTGAACATGACCTCAACAACCTTCACCATCTGGGCGAACAACACTGCTGCATCCGTGCCGACCATCATCACTCTGACGATTCTTGAACCGGTTGCCAAGATTTCTGCCTCAACCAACTCGGTCGTCCTGACACGAGGAGTGCCGATAATCAATATCACGTTCAGCAACACTGGAGGAAACATCGCCTCATGGACAATCACACCGGTTCTTCCAGAAGGTTTGGTCTTCAATTCAAGCACGGGGAGTATCACTGGCACACCGTCGGTCAACATGACCACAACCATCTACACTATTCGAGCAATCAACACAGGGGGAATCGATGAGGTATTTGTCTCCATACGGGTGCTTGAGCCTGCTCCGATTCTCATGGTAAGTGTTGACGAGATGACGCTCACCCGAGGCACCCCGATGACTGCCATCACTCTGAACAACAGTGGTGGGGTGGCAGCCACATGGGCCATCCACCCTCAACTCCCAACTGGTCTTGAGTTCAATACGACCAATGGACTGATCAGTGGCAACCCACTTGTCAACATGACCACATCCACCTTCACAATCTGGGCCAACAGCAGTGGTGGAGTTGATTCAGTGAACTTCAACCTGACCATCGTCGAGCCCTCAGCAGTGATCACACCCTCAACCGCTTATACGGTACTCACTCGAGGCACACCCTCGAACGGAATTACATTCTCAACCAGTGGCGGTGCAATCGAATCGTGGGCTATCTCACCAGCACTTCCAGCTGGTATGACCTTCGATCCAACAACCGGAGCGATTGGCGGCACACCACTCGTCAACATGACTGAGACCACCTACAACATATGGGCCAATAATTCAGGGGGCCAAGCATTCACCTACATCACCATCCTGATCAATGAACCACTCGCCAACCTCACACTCTCAATGTCATACCAAGACCTCGTTACAGGAGTCCCGATGGTACCGATTAATGTCACCAACCTTGGTGGAACTGCAGCAATCTGGACAATAACTCCTGATCTTCCTGCTGGATTGTATTTCAACATCTCCACACAGACCATCGAAGGAAACACGTCCATCTATCTCGACAGGACCACGTACACGATCTGGGCCAACAATACTGGAGGATCTGCCAGCACTTCGTTCACAATCGAAGTTCTTGTCGACCAAGATGGTGACACCATCCCAGACATCAACGATGATGATGATGATGGGGATGGAGTGAACGACGAGGAGGATAGTTTCCCCAAGGACCCAAGTGAACAGACAGACACTGATGGAGATGGTATCGGAAACAATGCAGATACTGATGATGACGGGGATGAATTAGAGGATGAGTTTGACAGATTCCCTCTAGATCCAAACGAGCAGAGCGACAATGATGGCGATGGAATTGGTGACAACAACGACACCGATGATGACAATGATGGAACCAATGATACTGACGACAGATTCCCAGCCGATCCCGATGAATCCACAGATACTGATGGAGATGGCACCGGTGACAACAATGACACAGATGATGATGGAGATGGAGTTCCTGATGAAGAGGATGATTTCCCGCTCGATTCCCGTGAAACCATCGACACTGATTCAGACGGTATTGGCGACAATAATGACTCCGACGATGACGACGACGGCGTCCCTGACGCAGAGGACCTGTTCCCGCTCGACCCATCTCGTTGGGGAAGTGACGGGGGCGGAAGTATCGTTATTGCAGATCCAACAAATGAAACTGCGACTCAACCCGAGATTACAGAGAACGTGACTAATGTGACCAATGATACAATACAGGATCTCTTCAATCAGATACTACTAGAGGAACTCCCCCCGGAGAACGAAGAAGAGGCACTTGTCGAGGAGAACTCGACTAAGTCAAAGCGCTGGAAGGACCGTGTCGAGTCCAGCGCCACTGTCGCTGGCGCAGGTGCCTGGGGAGGATTCACATTCTTCTTCGGATGGAGGCGGTGGCGACGGAAATGCGATCTCTGTGATAGTAAAATAGGTGTCCAGATCATCTTAGAAAAGAGCGTATGTGCTGCCTGTCGAGAAGATGAAGGCCTGATGATGTCGATACGTGCTGGCTCACGCTTCTCGGGTAAAGACGTTGGATTCACTCAGTTCCAATCTGACAGGGATATCTGAACAGGCAGACATGTCCAAGGTCACAACGCTCAACATGACCAAGGTGCTGGGTGACCCAAGTGCAGCGCTCCATGGCCATTGAATGTGGTGTGTTGGAACACGCCATTGTCGACCCATGGATGAAGCGCATCCAGGCTGAACGAGTGGTAAGAAGGATTGACGACGTCGTGCTGTTCAACGAACACCCTGCTGTGATCACTGTGGGCCGACGAGCCCAGCATGATGGCTATAAGGCTCTGACGAAGATTCCTCATGAGAAGGTCGACCGTGGTGGAGGCATCACCTATCATGGCCCTGGCCAACTCATCGTCTACCCTATCATCGCATGGCAGGGACTGCACGAGCAATCAGTTCGCACTGTCACATCTCGACTCGAGGCATGGGTCATTGCCGCTTTCAGCGATCTCGGAATCGAAGGCAAACGAGACGAGAGGATGCAAGGCGTATGGATCGAGGGCAATAAGATCGCATCGATTGGTCTAGCGTTCTTCAAATGGGTAAGCAGATATGGAATCAGCATCAATGTGAAGACCGAGCAAGGAGCAGTCGAGAATCTGCGCGGCTGTGGCCTTGAAGAAGGTACAACCACATCACTCTCCACCCTCGGACACATATGCTCGATGGAAGAATTAACCAGAGCGCTGATTGAGAATGCACCTCATACCATTGAGCGCGACATCTATCATGCCACTTCAGAGGAGGTCACTGCTCTAACCTCACTCACGAATGGACCAAGGCTTGATGAATATCTCGGAGGCACGTAGAATCGTGACATCTGTTGTTCTTGTCATCAGTGGTGCCTCTGGTGCCGCCTATGGCGTTCGGCTCCTTGAGGCGCTATGTGAGCTTGGAGCTGAAGTTCGACTCGTGGTCACAGACTCAGGCCGGCTCACACTACAACATGAGTGCTCCACAACTCCAGAGGATTTGGCTAACAAATTTGATGTTATATTGGATGCCAATGACGACGTGGCTGCAAGATCTGCTTCAGGTTCTGCACGCATCGATCACGTTGTCATATGTCCTGCTTCCGGGACCACCATCGGAAAGATTGCCAGCGGGATTGGTGACAATCTTGCAACTCGCTCAGCTATCGTCGCTCTGAAGGAGCGACGGAAACTCATCCTGATCCCCCGCGAAGCACCATTCGCAACAGTCCATCTTGAACAGATGACCAGACTCTCAACCCATGGTGCGGTCATTCTACCTGCATCACCTGGATTCTACAACCACCCCGATACGATCGATGACCTCATTGATTTCATCGTCGCTCGTATCCTCGATCAGATGAACCTTGAACACACACTTGGACGACGATGGACTGGGAAGGAGATCGGTGAGGCGTGATGACCGAGACGGCTGAGGTCACTCTGACCGAGGTCACGTTGAATGAACGTCTGGCTGACCTTGCGACCCGTCCTCCTGTAATCGGTGCCGTTGCCGTGGTCATCCTACTCATCGGCGCGCAAGCGACGGGATTAGCGCCTTGGGGCCCTCTTTTCGGCCAAGGTGAGGCCGAACTCATAGGGTTCGATCAAGCTCGGGCCCGCGGCGTCGCTGAGGAACTCGTCGCACTTGGACCGAGATTATCAGGTTCTGAAGCAGAATCACAAGGAGCCCAGATCATCGCAGGGCACCTCGAATCAGCTGGATTTGACGAGGTAGAGATACTCGAATTCAGTGTGCCTATGTTCGAGATCACACGTGAGCCTCTTCTTGAATTCTGTAGGCCTGGCATCAATCCCTTCAACGCGTGTGGACCATTCCTCAATACCCAACCCGACATCATCCTGTTCAATCATACACGGGAATTCGTTCTCCAGGGTTATAGCGGCACTCGAGTGATCACCTTCGACCAGAACGTCCCCGTTGTGGATCTTGGCAATGGCTCTGACGACGTATTGTGGCAAGATGCTGAGAACAGCATCGGACTGCTCTGGTCTGCGGGCAGCGTAGGCGGTAACACGATTGCCTTCCTTAATGCACAGGCCAATGGCCTCCTCGCTCTGATTGTAGTTAACGATGCGTTGAACTGTGATCAAGTGGTTGAAGGCGATTGTATACCCATCTTCAAGACCATTGATGTCACTCAATTTACATCAATTCCCAGTGACATTCCCTTCATGATGGTCAGCAGGAGTGTCGGCGAACTGATACAGGAGGAGGTCGTTGGAGGAGATGCACGATTACAGATGGACATTGAAGTGGATAATACCAATTCACGCAACATCAAAGTGGTCTGTGGAACAATCATCGGCAAGGATGAGACCGAGATCATCCTTGGTGCTCATCATGATACCGTCTACAATGGGCCAGGAGCCGTTGATGACACGTCGGGCACTTCGACGGTGGTCGAATTAGGTTACCAGTTCGGAGCCCTGTACCAAGAAATAGGACAGCCCGACCACACACTCAAAATTTGCACGTGGGGCGGTGAGGAAGAAGGTCTACATGGCTCCAAGGCCTATGTCGCTTCACGAAGTGATGAATTATCGAGCAGACTGCAACTCTACGCTAATTTCGACATGAATCATGTGGACCTTGAACGGGGTGATTCGATGACCTTGTTCGGGAATGATGCCGAGACAGTAGCACAGATAGAAGAGGTGCTCGCAAGATTCATCGAGGCAAATCCAAGTGTCGCACAACGCTACAACGTCAGTGTCCAGGCCAAGAATAGCATCATGGACGACCCGAATGGAATGCCCTACAACTCCGACCACGGACCCTTCGTCTACGACCTTCCAGGAGGAGCGGGTAATGCAGTCGTGTGCTACGGTTCTGGATCATGGGAATACCATACCTTCGCAGACGACATGTCCAGATTCAATGAGGAGAGTCTGTCTGTGAGTGCCATAGTATACGGCACTCATGTACGACAACTCGCTTGGGGCTGAAACTGAAACTGCCCCCGAGCAGATTGTGCCAAGCATGAACCTGCGGCCAAGGATGGTGCGGGCCGCAAATGAGATGTGTCTCCTGTGCCAGCCGATACCGTGGCCGACGTCTACGTACCTATGGTAGTGAACTTCGATGGTAGCGCGCAGCCAGTAGGAGCCTTCAGCCAATATGAGGTTGCAAGCGAGGCACTGCACCGCTGGCTCAAGCAAGAGGAGGCGAAGGATTTCTGCCGCGCATCGATATCTCGCTGGCAGATTGATGATGAAGTCTCCGAGAACGGGCTACTAGTCGCCAGCCATATCCGTGATCTGTGTCCACTCTGCGGTCGCGAGGCATTCTGGTGGGACACAGTCGAGGACCAAGCAATATGCCTCGCCTCAGCGTGTGGTGCATGGCTTCAACGTCGCCAATCCAAAGGTGGCGGTTATGACATTGGCTGGCCTCCTGGAAATCGAAACCTGCATGTCAGTACACCAGAGGGGGCACTCGCCAAACTGCGCTCATGGCGCCCACCAGAGATCGAAGGACTCGCACGCCAATCCTTTGAGGATGTGGTAGCACGCAGAGAAGCTGCTGCTCCAAAGAAGGACGTACAGGAACTCGACGATGCTCAAAATTCCAGATTTCAGGCCGAAGGCACCATCTTCAGCAAAATGATATCCACTAGACGAAGTGAGGCAGAGAAAACTCCGAATCTGACCGCACCTATCGGTCTTGGAGGTGCTCACAAACCACCTCCTTCTATGCCGTGGATGAAAAAGAAAGAGACGACTGATGCATGAGCACTACCTGAGAGATGCTCACATCTCACGCAGAGGCTCAAGACCCAAGCCCCAGCATGCTCTGGAAAGGTGCGATTGTGCAAGCTGACACATCCAAGCACGAATCGTATCGACTCGATCGTCCAAGATGACTGGGCAATCTCGGTAGAAGGCATTGAAGGCCGCCGCAAGGTCAAGGGCCCACCGAGCATAGGTCTGCGGTCGATGATCGGTGACCACACGCTCAAGGACATCGTCGTGATCCATTATGTGCAGCAAGAGAGCATCGAAGGCATCACCTTGTTCCGAAAGGAGGGACGAGTCAAACGTTTCGGGAATCGCTTCATTCTTCGACTCTAGACGGCGAAGAATCGAGCAGGACCGAGCATGAGCGTACATGATGAATGGAGCTGAATCACCATCGAAGGACAAGGCCTCCTCCCAACGGAAGGTCACTCCTTTTTCAGGGGCTACTCGGATGATGTTGAATCGAACCGCTCCACATCCCACAGCCTCGGCAATGACCTCACGAGTCTCAGAGTCGATCTGATGACGACCCTGATCGATCAGAGCTGCCGAACGCTCGACGGCCTCCTCGAGCAGATCATCCATGAACACGACCCTTCCTTGACGAGTCGACATCTTGCCCTCGGGCAATTTGATGAAAGCGTAGAAAACTGCCTCGGGCCGGCTACCTCCTACCTCTTCGAGAGCGACACAGAGTTGGGTGGCGTGCAGCCTGTGGTCCTCACCGAAGATGTTGATCATCGTCTTGGAACGCTGAGCCTTATCGAGATGATAGGCAATGTCACGAGTAGCGTACAGACTCGACCCATCACCACGCTGGAAGAAGAATCTCGTTGACTCCCCTGACACACCTCGATTTGCCAGTTCAAGGAACCAAGCACCGTTCTCAGCAGTATCTGCAAGTTCGCTGCCTTGGAGTTGTTCCACAACGCGCCCGACATCGCCGTTGTGCAGGAAGGTGGATTCGCGTGTGAAGACATCGAACGAGACGCCCATGCGTCCCAAGGTCTCGAGCATCCCCTTGAGCACGGGGCGATATGCTGCGTCGAAGGCGGCAAGAACCGCGTCATCTCCTTCCTCAGAACCAAGAACAAGGCCCTCGACAGCCTGACCGATATTTGGCAGGTCTCTGGCAAGTAGGGTCCAGAGTGGTCAGCATCACCCTTCTTCTGCTCAGTCGCTAGCTGGTTGGCAACCTGATACCATAGTACGCGCTCATGATCGGCCTTACCGACCCAACGTGCATCAACCTTGGATGATCGACCATCTGCTTCCAGTACTTCTTGGACATCAGCAGAGGTTAGATTATCCAGTGCCCAAGCAAGCATCCCGACCTGTTTGCCAAGGTCATCAACATAGTACTCTGCACATACCCGGCGGCCAGCAAGACGCTGCAAGCGCACCAGTGTGTCACCAAGGATCGCGTTGCGTGCCCGCCCGATATGGAAGGGTCCGTTCGGGTTCGCAGAAGTATGTTCGATGATCACGACATCAGCATCATCTGAAGCTGCAACCGTTCCATCGGGTGGAAGAGTGGGATCTGTTGGAGGGCCCCAGCGCTCATCGATCTGATTTTTCACCCACCCACGATCAAGGTGAACATTGAGGTAACCACCCGCTGTGATAGCACCATTGCACCAGGAGAATGACCCATCATCAGCAGCCAATGATATCTCAAGATGCTCAAGGAGTTTCTCGGCAATGGCAGCAGGACCCATCTGTGCTGCCTTCGCGAACACGAAGCAAGGAAGAGCAATATCGCCCGCAACATGTGAATCTGCACGAGCAACGGTCGCTACCCATTCATTGCCCTCGACTCCCATCTCTTTGAGAGGAGGTCCGAGAATTTCGGCCAGACCTGAACGAATCATGTCAAGCAGTAGCATCACCTCAGACGATTGCATACCTCAGAAGTGCAGCCAAGCCCCCGAATCCAGAGAGAAGGGTCGCACCCTCCTCCGTGTCGATCGAAACAAGGCACACATTGGCAGATATCTGCTCCGCTCGGGCAGTCAATTCTTCGAGAAGTTCCACCTCACCAGTGATAGAAACATCATTTGAGGAACAGGCGGAACAAGATGGAGGTGATTCTGAAGATTCTGCAGTGACCTCGAAAGACCCACCACAAGATCCACAAGTCAAACTCAAGCGAAAGCGGCGCAAGCCTTCCGAGACCAACAGCATCTCAACAGCACCTTGCTCCAGAGCCTGACGCACCATCATCTCACCATAGGTCGCCTTGGGATGATCTTCCATAATCTCCCGCAAAAATCGCCCCATCACCTTGCGCTCACCATCGAGGCTGATCTCATGCATGAGTGCCCCTGCCTCATCGATGAGCTCGCGCAACCCCGATTCATTGGAGTAACCAACATCGAACATCGTGTCAACGATCTTCTTCTGAACCTCATGATGAAAATACCCATGCTTGACGACATATTCCTTTGTCGCCCCCGGACCTCCAACAATGATGCCCTTCAGGTCGGCAACCATTGGGACCCAGTAATTGCTCGCCCGCTCCGACGCCTTCTTGAAAAAATTGTGAGCGGCTTCTTCGATCAGGCGCTCGAACCTCTGTGCAGATTGGCCACCTCGACCGTGCTTGGAAGGAACTTGAGAATAGATGTGCTCCTGCACGTGGAGGCGCGTACCCGAAGCCATACCCCACGCTGCCTCTGAACGATCGATGACGAACAGGCCGTAGGCTGTTCGGTCAGTGAGTTGTTCCTCCAACTGTGTGATCTCGAAACGGTTATCGCACCTATAGCGAAACGAGGAGAACGGCTCGACAGCCTCAGTCAAGACTCTTGAAACAAGACGAGTCTTGTTGTTGCCTACAATGACATGACCAACAAAAATAGCCACGCCGTACTCACCTGGTGTACGGAAATTATTGAGAGTGGAGATCGCTGATTCGATAGCATCCTGTACATGTTTTCGAGTCGACTTGGACTTGATGTTCGCAGCCTGACCTGCTTCTTGGCCTAGTTGTCCTCGAACATCGGAGATCTGTCTGTCAGGAGGGATGATCACGGTCACGAGTTCGGTCCCCATACCCTTCATGTCGCGGAGTTCCTCAAGGGCCCGCCTGAGGCGAAGACGCCGTGCTGAGAGGTCCGCATCGTCCGACATAACGTGAGAATGGCTCGACCGTCGTCTTATGAACCCTCTCGCCCAAGGTCACCCTGATGACGCGGCCGACTGTGGTACTGGCGCTCGGCGGCTCCCTTCTCAATGAGGCCATCGAGTCTGATTGGACAAGAGCTGTTCGAGTACTGTTCACCAAGACTGATGCCCGGCTAGCAGTCGTGGTCGGAGGAGGGCGTGCTGCACGCTCGGGCATCGAGTTAGCACGGCATGGCTCCGACGATGATGAGGCATTGGATTGGGTAGGGATCAGTGCGACCAGACTCAATGCCGCGGTGCTACGTTGCTGGTTCGGTCACAGAGAAGACATGGCTGTGCGTGACATTCCTTCCACGATCGAGGAGGCAATTTCTGAGCTTGAGGCACATGGGCGTTGTATCATGGGAGGCACCCACCCTGGGCACACCACAGATGCAGTGGCAGTACGACTGGCCGCAGCAGTGGGTGCAGAGCGCTGCATTATCGCAACCAATGTCAGCCATGTTTACAGCACCGATCCAAGGCTCGACGCCGAAGCGACCAGTTTCGATGAACTCACACATGATGGACTCGTCGAGATTGTAGGCATCGAACACAGCCCAGGCACCTCGAGTGTCGTCGACCCAGTTGCAGCAGGAGTTGCTAGGGACCATCTCCTCGAGTTGTGTGTCCTCGATGGACGTCATCCCGAACGCATCGAGGCAGCTCTCAGCGGCGGAACGTTTGAGGGCACACGTATCCGGACCGTGACCTGATGGCTGAAAATGAGACGTCAGGGGGGCGCCGGCGAGGAGGAATGCAACCCCATCGACACTGTACCTCCTGCCATACTCCCATCTCGCTGAAGAATGACCCCCCAATCTGTGGAGAAGATGTATGTCGCACCTCCTTCGAGCAAAAACTCCGCAGCCAGAAACAGTTTCGACTATGGGGGACCGTGATCATCGTACTGTTCCTTGTCATCACGGTTGGACCCATGATAGGACTTGTATGACCCTAAGCATGAAGGGCGGCGACCGCGACGTGGATTCATGAGATTCAAGTGCCGATGTGGACAGCCGCTTCCTGTCGACGGAGTTGTACCATCCATACGAGCTCACAAGGTCATGTGCCCGGTCTGTGGACACATCAATGACATCATGATGACTTAACTATCGGTCATCAGAGCCAATGTCCGAGCGGTGCCAACCTTCTGGCAGACTCAAAGCATCACCCCGACTAAGTTCAACAAGATGCGCTCCAATAGCCAGTTGGAGGGAATCCACACCAACTTTGTTCAGTGCCGACAGAGCAATGTCACCACCATGCTTACCGGGCAGGGGTTCGGGAACCTCGGCAGGCACCCAGGCATCCGGTTCATCCACCTGCTCACGTTGCTCGACCAGGGCCTGTTCTTCCTCAGCAAGACGCTCCCAGGACTCACCCACCTCCATCCAGAGATCGGCCTTGGCTTCGACCACCCAGACTGGAGTCGAGCCCAGATGCTCGCGAACCTGAGAAAGAATGGTTCGTTGGGTCTCGAGATCGACTCCACAGGTCTCGGTAGGGTCGAGAAGAAAGAGGACGAGGTCGCCGGCATGATCGAGTGCTGCTAGCGCTTGCAGTTCGATCATGTTGCGATCTGAATCGGCGCGGTCAAGCAGACCGGGAGTATCGATGATCTGGACAGGTATGCGTCGATGAATGAAATGTCCAATGTGCAGTCGCTTCGTGGTGAAGGGGTAGGCTGCCACTTCAGGGCTTGCCTTACTCAGACAAGCAATGAGAGCCGACTTACCCACATTCGGCGCTCCTGCTACCACAACACAACCCGCATCATCATCAATCGACGGGAGATCCCGCAGCGTCCCGTGTGCCTCACGCAGCCAGTCAAGATCAGGACCGATGCGGTGCACGACAGAGGACATACGCCCATAGGCCCCTCTTCGAATCTCATGGACCTCCTCGATATCCGTGCTGTGACGCATCTGAGTCAATGAATCCTTAGCGATGCTTGAGATACTGCGGGCCGCCCAGTCCAGAGCACCGAGATGCTTCCGATAGGCATCTTCACCTACAGCAGCGGTGGTCAGAGCACGCGCGAAAGGTGTCATCTGGTCAAGTGATGGCCAAGCTCTCACCCAATTCTTCAGATTGCTTGAGAGGACATCTGATGAGGCCTGAACGAGGCGTTTGAGTTGTGCTCGGGTACGACGGGTGCGATTGGGCTCATCTACTCTCGAGGCGGCCTTCTTGGCACGTCCGAATCCGAGGTCAAGAAGGCCATCGACATCTGGGACCAGAGGCACTCCACGCAGTCCACGGCCCATGTCCTTCCCCTCGGAGCCAACGGTTAGGGTTTTCATCTCTCCGCCGAGTCGCTGCTAGATGGACGCCGACAATCTACCCGACTGGGCCCGCGAAATGTGGTCAGAGGCTGGAGAGCCCGACCTCGAATCACTGGGCAGTGTTCTCGACGGAAAGCTGATCAGACGGCGCTCAGGACTGAGGAAGGACGATCTTATCGAGGTTCACCTCGATGCACGCTCGTACCCTTCCGATGCCGACACCATCCGGCGAGGTCGCCTGATCAGCACGGGTAAGATGAGCATCGAATTGCTCGATGTGGCCGGTGAACAGCGATTCATTGCTCGTGACGTCATTGTAGAAGTCATCCTCATCGCTCACCTGCGGCCGGGCTATCTCGACGATGATGAGATGCACGACTTTGAGCGAGACGATATGAAGCGTCGCCGAGAGTTGGCAGAGCGCTCTGACATCACCGATAAGGGTGAAGACCACGGTTTCTGGGGATGAAGTCAGTCTCACCACTCGACAGTGGTACTGCCTTGATACGCCATCTCTACCCGCTTGTGTCAAGGTGGTCTTGTGAGAACGGCACTGGTGACCTTCGGCTATGGTCGACCTGACCACTTCAAGCGCATGCTCACAGGACTTGGCTCAGCTCTTGGATTCATCGACTGTGACATTGACATCCACCATTATCTCGATGGTGGGCACGGATCACAGCAAAATGAGATTGTCGAAGTCATCGAAGTGAGTGGAGTTCCTTACACCAAGATTGTGAGGCGACCAGAGAACTTCGGAGTCGGGCGCCAACTCATCGGGGCTCGCAGAGAGATCTTCGACGAGCAAGGCTACGACCGAATGATTCTCATGGAGGATGATGTCGAGCCAGGACCCTCTTTCCTGACTGCACTTCTCAGGCTTTCAGACTGGGCTCACACCTTCAGCGATGTTGGCACGGTTCAGGCATGGAATGTTCACGAGGGGGGGGAAGAGGACCTGAAAGATGATCTCGACAAAGTGGTGTTGACGAACAGGCACTTCGTGACATACTGCCTGACCAAGTCGGTGTGGGATGCCATCAAACCTGCCTTGTACGAATATGAAGAGCGATTCCTGCTCGACCGACCTTATGCCAAGAGAGCAAATTACCGCATCCGATTCTTCATGCGACACTGGATGAAAAAAGCACGACAGGTGCGCGAAGGGAAGAGGCTTGATCCACCCGAACAGGCCGTTTCTAATCCATTTCCGCGAGTGAAGTTCCGCCACACACCCTCTTCACAGGATTCAGTGACCTCGATGGCGATTCATCAGGCAGGATTCGTTCGACTCGCTCTGCAGGTGCCACGGGCCTACTACTTCGGAGAAACCGGTGTCCACATCACGCCGGACCTCTTTCGAGAGATGAACTTCCATCTTCAGGGGCATCATGTCTGGTCGCCCGACAGCGAACCCGAGGCCTTCACGATGCGCTACAAGGACGATGAAGGAAATTGGCTGCATTCCTTCTACCGCTGAAGGGGCCAAAGCGCAAGGACAATGCGAAGGAGTGAACCGTCCACATCAATGGCCAGCGAGCAAGCAGACCAATCTGCCCCTCGCCCTGACCCTAAGGGGCGCAGTGAACCAGGACACACCCAGCATATCTTCGTGTGTACGAATCTTCGCCACGATCGCTCGAAGCGCCCGTGCTGCAGCAGTCGCAACAGCGAGAAGATCCTTGTTGCGATGAAGCAACATGCCCGCATCATCGGCCTCAAGGGAAGGGTACAATCCTCAGGATGTTTGGACTTCTGCGAGCAAGGGCCATCGGTGGCACACTACCCAGAAGGTGGATGGTACGGACCAATCCTCACGCCTGAGGAGGGATGTGCTCTGCTCGATGCTATCCTTACAGGCGATTCATCCAACTTTGCGATGAAGCTCAAATGAAACGATGGTTGTCTCTCCTTGTGAAGATTAGAGGCGAACGGGGCGAGACGCCCCGCAAGCCTGACATCGAAGAACAGTAGTCCGGCCATCCTTACCAAAGGTAGTATCAGGAGACTTGCACTGCTCACAGCGGATGTACTCATTCACGTATGAGGTGAGTTTACCCTTGATCGCTCGAGGAGGAATGCGTCCTTTGAGGATGACTCGACCAGAATCAAGGGTACCTGCAGTACCAAGTTCCTTCTGGAGATACTGATACAGGTGTACTGGGTCTCGATCCATCCGCTCTGCGATAGCACCAAGATTGCGGATCAAAGTGCTTGCACCCTCGATATCGATGTCAGGCGTTGGTAAGGTCCAACGCCCACGGTCTGTGATCCCCTTTGGAACCTGTTCAAAGGCGCGGTCGAGCAGCGCCTCATAGTCGTCGATGGACACGAGTCTGGGACCGGGGGGCCAGCCATAAGCACCGCGCAGGTGTAAGGCTGAAGCACCGTCGCCGCCCACCACCCGACATGGAACCTGATGTGCGCGTTGCTGTCCATCGATTGAATGAGAAGGCCAGCCTGCCCAGCCGTGGTTCATCACTGGCAGCGGGATGGGACCTGCGCACATCGAAGGGTGCATCGATTCCGAAGGGTGAGGTTGCGATGGTTTCGACAGGTCTTGCTATGGCTCTTCCACACGGATTCGAGGCACAGATCAGGGCTCGGTCGGGACTTGCCCGACGTGGACTGATCATCCCGAACGGCCCAGGAACAATCGACGCCGATTATCGTGGCGAGATCAAGGTACTACTGCTGAATCTGTCTGCCGAAGACCCCTTCATCATCGAACAAGGTGAGCGCATCGCTCAGATGATTATCCAGCGCATACCAGAGGTTGCTTTCGAAGAAGTAGAGGATTTTGACGACCTGGGTGAGACTGGCCGGGGACAAGGCGGTTTTGGCTCGACCGGCCGCCAGTGACCGTTTCAGCGGCATGTTTCAAATCGGTGGACCCAGACGCGAGACCATGGCGACAAGCATCGATGAACTCAAGGACATGGCCATGCAACTCCGCAAGGATGGTTTGAACATGCAACAGATCGCCGACGAAATGTCACTCTCACAAGCGACAGTAGAGTGGTTTCTGTCCGCATCTGCTACCAGTACAGAGGATCGACCCAATGACGTGCGAATCGGATGGCGATCGGTCGGAGTACGCCCTCACCGTGTCGAAGCAATAGGGTCGATCTTTGCCGATATCGTGCTTGAGGAGACGAATGGCGAAGTCGATACCATCGTAGGAGTCTCACTGAACGGCATCTCCTTCGCTCAATCAATTGCCGGGCAACTCGACTGTGAGATGTCGATCTATCGGAACGTCGAAGGAGAAGCAGGAGCAGGTCACCTCTCGGACAAATTCGGACGAGTAGCGGGCAAAAGAGTCGTAGTGATCGACGACGTGCTCTCGACAGGAACAACAATGTCAATGGTAATCTCACATCTACGTGAAGCAGGAGCGGACATCGCTCTGCTTCTGGTCCTTGTCAACAAGACCACGAGAGACGAACTCGAAGGCCTCCCCCTCAGGGGTATCATCCGAGCCGTCACGGTCTGAGGTGCCCAGATGCACTGGGCCGACGCGATGGCGCAACGTCTTGCCGACATCTCTGACCATCATGTCATTGCGACCGGGATCACTCCCAGTGGACCGATCCATGTCGGGAACATGCGGGAAGTCCTGACCGCTGAACTCGTGCACAGAGCATGCTTGGACATCGGCCTCGATGCAGAACTGATCTATGTAGCCGATGATGCAGACCCCTTGCGCAAGGTGTATCCTTTCCTTGACCAAGACACCTATGCCCCGTACGTGGGCCACATGCTTGCTGAGACACCTGCACCAGATGGAAATGGCAGCTATGCAGAACATTTTCTCGCCCCTTTCCTCGCCGCGCTCAAGGAGCTTGATATCCGTCCAAGGGTCGTGAATAATCGTCAAAGTTACCTCGACGGCCTCCATCATAACGCCACACGTCAATTATGTGAAGGTGCACAGGCCGTTCAAGAAATTCTGACGGATGTATCTGGACGAGATGTCCCAGATGGCTGGTTCCCATGGACAGTTCGGAGGGAAGATGGTGTTCTTGGTGGAGTCGAAGTCACGGATTGGTCCTGGCCAGTGGTCGAGTATCGAATGCCTGACGGGACCACAGGTGTGGCAAACATCGAGAAGGCTGAAGGAAAATTGCCATGGCGACTTGATTGGCCTGCCCGCTGGGGCTGGTTGGATGTCACCTTCGAGCCCTGTGGAAAAGATCACTTCTCAGCTGGCAGCAGTTTTGACACGGGTCGGGCGATTGCAGAATGGCTTGATCAGCGTCCACCTGAATCAATGATGTACGAATGGATATACCTGCGTGGCGAAGGCGCTATGTCCTCCTCCACGGGCAACCTTGTTGAGACTCAGGAACTGCTCGGATTCGTGCCACCTGAAATCCTCCGCTTCCTCGTTGCAAGGAATCGCCCGAAGCGACACATCGATTTCGACCTAGGCGACCTGCTCTCGCTCGCCGATGAATACGAGCGTACAGCCCAGCGATGGCTTGCAGAACTTGAAGCTAAACCCGATGTTCTACCTTCGAAGGGTGGCGCTAAACGCGCAGATGAACATCGCAGATACGAGTTGAGTCGAATAGGTGAGGTGACCGAATCACCTACTGCAGCCATCGGCTCCGCACATCTTGCCATGGTCGTCCAGTTGAAGCCCTCGACCGAGGAGGTAAGAAACGCCCTTGCTGCAACGCATGGCTTAGACCCTGCTGAGCTCCAAGGTATGGATCGACGAATCGAACGAATGAGAACGTATGTCGACTCAGAGCACCTTCCCGAGGCGGCTCGCTTGAGAGTACGCACGGCAGGCGAGCCGATATCAGAAGAGCACCATGGAGTGCTGAACACACTTCGCCACTTCTGGAGTAAGGTGGATACTTGGGATGCAGATATTCTACAGAATACAATTTCAGAGGTCTCCCAAGCAGCTAATGCAACTCCAAAACAAGTTTACACGGGTGCCTACGCGGCCTTGCTCGGCCGTGAAAGTGGTCCCCGACTCGGCAGTCTTGCTGCAGCCCTTGGCAGGCGCGTGACACTTAACCTTCTGAATGGGGATTAAGACACAAATCGACCGCACAGGTTTCAAGGCTTGAACGCCTGTGGCAGTGCGTGGCCGTCCACTGTCCGAGTTGCGAGGCTGAGATTGAGGCAGCAGCCCCGAGGTGCCCCGCGTGCGGTCACGACCTCGCTGCACAGGGCCCAATCACCAAAAGCGGTCACGACCTGAATCAGCTGAAGGAGTTCATCCGAGGGCGAGAAGATCTAGCCATGGCGGAGAAGTTCGCACTGATCGGTCAACTGGAGGAAGGAGCAGACCCAGTTGCTATGGGCATTGCAGCTCCAGCGAGTACCGATGGTGGCGCAGCATCCCCATTGGCCGATACAGCAGATGTAGCACCCGCACCAACCGTAGCGCGCAATCCTATCTCGGATCGTTATTCGACGCTAGGACGCCCGCTGGCCGCTGCAGCTGCCGATCTTATCCTTGCGGCGGGAGTGCAGATTGATGCCAAAACAGTCGACGCCATCATCACAACCTCATCTGCCGTCGACCTTGGATCCCAGTGGATGGTCGATGCGATACGATATGGCCTGAATGCTGCCCATCACATCGACGATGTCGCTCGAGGGACGGTAAAAAGAGAGGCTCTGCCCACGCTCACCGATGTCCCTGACCTGATTCCACCAGCACGATCATTCTGCCCAAAGTGCGGCAGTGACATCCTCTCCCACGCCCAGAAACTCTGGACCAAATGGGAGACAGCCACCGAGACAATCATTGGAGCTGAACTTGAAGGTTCCTTGCAAGCCGCTCTCAGCCATCTTGCGGCCCATTATATCCAAGCCATCGCGAAGATCAGGGAGACATTGGCCGATGAAGGGCTCGATCCAGGCACTGTGCGCGAAGAGATTCTTGCAGAGATAGGTGAAGAACACAACGTCGCAATAGGTATGCTCAAGGCTGAATTAGAAGCGGCCAAGGATGCTCTCGAAAGGGCAAAGGAAGCCATTCCTGAAGAAGAAGAAGAAGAAGAAGAGGCCCCTGCCCAAGTCGAAGAAAAGACGCCTGAGCCAAAGAAGGAGGCTGCTTCCCGTAAACAGGCTGAGAAGACCCCTGAGAAGAAGGTGGCGAAGAAGCCTGCGAGTACTCCTTTTGGTGGAGCGAAGAAAAAGAAGATGAAGTTCACAGGCAAGAAGAATGAGAAGCCTGAATGGTTCCTCGAGGAAGCACTTGAATCCGTATATGACCCTCATGGCACGGGAAAGACGCTGAAGAGAAAGACGATCTTGGCCAGATCCTCTGAAGGAAATGTCCGAGTTGAGCAGGTCGTGAAGAATTACGACAAGGGAGGAGAAGACGCAGTTGGTGAGCTCGCCTTCTCGTCACCTTGGACCAAGTACATCATCGAAGCCTACGACGAGTGCTGAGGTCCGGCATGGTCGCCGAGACGACTCTGATCACCATTGGTCTGGCTTCCTTTGGCGTCGCCATAGTGAGTGCCATCGACGCATGGCGACGACGACCACAGATGATCAACGTCATTCTGTTATCGGTCGGTTTTGCTGGATGCGCCTACGTCCTCGAAACCTTGGTGATCTCACCACGCCTCGACAGGCCTGCATCTGCCTTCCTGCGCATGACTCGCATGCTCACAATCTACGTATTCCTCCCATGGGTGCTCCTTACACGTGGCTCGGGCACAGAGGAACACTTCACACTCGGCGTCGGGCCTGTGACCTCTTCGCGTGTGAGTGCTTGGGCTGCTGGAATCGGATTGTACACCATCGCACTGGCAGCATTCATCTTGTTTCCGCCCATGTCATCTGGATTCCGTTTCTGGACCAGTGATGCAGGTGCACTGGATTGGATGGTCACGCTGCCCTGCATCTGCATCATGGCCGCGGTCACGGATGTGTGGACCAGAGGGTTCGTGCTGCTCAATCTGGCTCCTCGCATCGGAACGACGGGTGCCATCGTCGTTCAGAACATCCTGTGGATTGTTCTCCACTTGTACGAACTGGAGATTCTTGCCACATCAATGACATGGTTCGGCGCCTTCTTGCTAGCGATCACGCTCGGAGTTCTCGGAGATGCTATCGCACTACATTGGGGCTCGGTAAGACCACTGATGGCAGGACACATCTGGCTCAACATCGGCTGGGTAGCCGCTCTATTCCTACTGCACATATGACCCAGGGAGCAGATACCACTGAGCAAGGCTTGATTTCCAACACCCTGAGAGAGTCAGATGGAAGACCCACTGGGAGAGGTCGCAGCTACCCTCGAGGAGCGCCATGTATCGGCAGCTGATGGTTGGAGATTGCGTACATTCAATTGGACGCCAACAGATCCAGAAGCAGCTCGGCGCAGGCCAGTGATTGTTGTTGCAGGGTGGACATCAGTAGTAGAAGGGTGGAAGCCCTTGTTGTTGAAATGGGTGGAGCAACGCCCGGTCCACTACATCGAGACCCGAGAAAAGAACAGGACCAAGGCTCCCACCGGACACCGACAACGAGTTGTAGATTTTGAGATGGAAAAGCACTGCTCCGACCTTGCGGCAGCAGTGCACGACCTCGACTTAGATGCTAGTGAATGTGACTGGCTCGCATCTTCACTCGGATCCACTGTTCTTCTCCATGGATTCAAGGAAGGGATCCTACAGGGCCGGTCTGCCTTCCTCATCGCCCCCAATGGTGAATTCAAGTTCCCCGCTTGGGCAATTCCATTCATTTGGCTTCCTTGGTGGTTCTACTGGCCAGGCATTCGCATCCTCGTGATACCTTATCTCAAATTGCGAGTGAAAGAACCTGAGCAGTATGTGCGCTACCGACGCTCGATTATGAGTGCGGACCTCAAGAGATTGAAACTCTCAACAAAGGCGAATCGTGGATATGCGATATGGGAGGGATTAGAGCGTGTCGAGATTCCTTGCGCCATATGCATCGCTGCTTCGGATACGTTGCACAGTTCCGGCGAGGCTGAACGCATCGCTGAGACTCTACCTCACGGAAAGATCGTCGAGGTTCAAAGTAATCAGTTCGCACATGAGGCCGACGTGATTCCGGTGATCGAATCTTGGCAGAATGAAGCCGAGAATGAATGAGAAGTCAGAGGTTGATGACAAAGTCCTGTAGAGCCAATGGCGTAAGTTCCATGGCCCGTCGTTCATGAATGGCGTTGACCTCTTGGCGAGCACCAGAAAGCGTAGTGAAGAACGGAATCGAAAATTCTACGGCTCGACGGCGCATGAGATTCCCATCGAGTGTCGCACCCCCGGTGCGTTGAGGCAGGTTGATCACAATCTGCACCTCACCTCTGCGCATCAGGTCCAAAGCATCGGGAGAGGCCCCCTCTCTGATGCGATGTACCAACATCACCGTCAGGCCAGCTCTGCGCAACGCATCACAGGTACCTCGTGTCGCCATCAGGTCAAAACCAAGATCTGCCAGATCACGAGCGATCTCGATGATGTCATCCTTAGCATCATCCCGCACGGTGATGTAGGCGCCCCCGCTCACAGGCACAGGCAATTCAGTCGCCATCCTTGCTTTAAGATAGGCTTCGGAAGCCCGACGAGCTATGCCCATCACCTCCCCAGTCGATTTCATCTCAGGACCTGGGGCAGGGTCCAGGCCACGCAGTTTCAGGAATGGGAAGACTGGCGCCTTGACTGCAGCAAGTCCTGCCTCGATGGGACGAGGAGGAGAGAGCTGTTCATCGAGCATCGCCTCCATCGCCCAACGCGCAAGTGGGCGACCTGTGGCCTTGTCAACAAAGGGCACTGTACGAGACCCTCGTGGATTGACCTCGATGAGAGTGACTTGGTCACCTTGAATAGCCATCTGTATATTGTACAGGCCCTTCAAGTCCAACGATTCACCTACTCGCCGAGTAAGCCTGTCAATTTCAGACAGGACAGAGTCTGAGAGAGTCTGTGGAGGAATGAAACAGGTTGAATCACCCGAGTGGATGCCTACCTCCTCCAAGTGCTCCATGATGGCACCTATCTCGATTCCACCTTGATGGCGAACTGCATCGACATCGATCTCAGTGGCACCCTGCAGGAAGGCATCAACAAGTAAGGGTGCTAACTCATCACTCCAAGCTTCCTCGATGTAGGTTCTGAGTTGCTCTTCGTCCTCAAGAATCTCCATGCCTCGGCCACCAAGAACGTGGGAGGGTCGCACAAGGATTGGAAAACCAATGCGAGCTGCCTCGGAGTGCAGAACGTCAGGTGTATCTGCAAAGCCACCCATCGGAATTGGCAAATCATGTGAAGCTGCGTGAGCGTGGAAGGCACTTCGGTCCGAAGCAGTTTCCACCGAATGCAGACTGCTGCCAAGCAGTCTAACTGCAACACCAAGCCCTGAGAGACTGTCCGCTTCATCACGGAAGGCAAGGGCAAGGTCAATCGCGGTCTGCCCACCGAACTGAATAACCAGATCACCTGCTCCTTCGTGGATGAGCACCTCGTTCAAGCACTCGCTGGTCAAAGGCTCGAAATAGAGGCGGTCAGAGATATCGAAATCAGTTGACACGGTCTCTGGATTGTTATTGATCATCACTGTCGTGCGCCCGAGATCACGGGCGGCACGAACGGCATGGACAGAGGAGCAATCGAATTCGATGCCCTGCCCAATGCGGATCGGCCCAGATCCTATCACGACGACAGGAGGTTCGGGTTCATTCAAGCGAGCCTGCGCATCTGCGTCACCAGGCTCCCAGGTCGAGTAGAAATACGGTGTCCGAGCAACGAATTCAGCAGCGCACGAATCCACCATTCGAAAGCTCGGGTGCAAACCTGCTTGCCAACGACGAGCCCTGATCAAACGTTCATGAGCACCCACTGCCTCACGATATCCTGAATCAGTCGGATGGCCAAGAAGGGCGTCTGCGATGGCCCTATCAGTGAAACCAAGGCGCTTAGCCACAAGGAGTTGCTCATCGTCAATTCCACCTTCTTGGGCTCCCGCCTTCACTAGGTGGCATTCCATCTGGGCGATGTGCTCAAGACCGTGTAGGAACCATGGTACAATCGCAGTAAGCTCTCTCACTCGGTCGACTGACCAGCCGCGCCGGAAGGCCTCAAAGAGACCGAACAACCTGCGATCGGTGACCTCAGTCATCCAATCAATGAGAGTGGCATCTGAAATTGATGAGGAGCGCTGAGCGTCGCTAACATCACCGAGCACAGCATCTGCCTCCATGAGGGGCCTTGGATGACCAGGACCCTGCTCTAGTGAAGCAATTGCCTTGAGAACTGCCTCCTCGAAGGACCGACCAATGGCCATTACCTCACCAGTCGACTTCATCGACGTGCCAAGACTTCGGTCTGCAGTTCGGAATTTGTCAAACGGCCAACGGGGGATCTTGACCACGCAATAATCGATACTCGGCTCAAAAGCAGCTGTCGTTCTACCACCAAGAATGGGGTTGGGGATCTCATCAAGAGTGAAGCCGACTGCGATGAGCGCGGCGATGCGAGCAATGGGGTAACCAGTTGCTTTGGAAGCAAGGGCAGAGGAGCGACTGACCCGTGGATTCACCTCAATGACTCGCCAATCCCCAGTATGCGGGTCAAAGGCGAACTGAACGTTACATCCACCTTCCAGATCAAGAGCACGGACGATTGTGAGCGAAGCATCTCGGAATTCTTGGTGCTCAGCATCACAGAGCGTCTGGACAGGAGCCACAACAATGCTCTCTCCAGTATGCACACCCATCGGGTCGAGATTTTCCATCGAACACACGATGATGGCGTTATCCGCCTTGTCACGCATGACCTCATACTCGTATTCCTGCCAGCCTAGGAGAGATTCCTCAACAAGCACTTGATGGATTCGTGAATAGCGCATTCCTGCAAGAGATATCTCAACCAATTCGGCCTGATTGTTAGCAGTCCCACCACCGAGCCCACCGAGTGTGAAGGCGGGGCGCACCAACAACGGCCAGCGACCAATCTCTTCAGCAGCGGCAAGTACCTCGTCGATGTTAGTACAGGCGTACGCCTCTGGAACTCTCAGACCAAGCCTCTTGCAGAGTTCACCGAACATATGGCGATCCTCAGCGGTCTCAATGACCTCAAGATTCGAACCGACCAACTCGATATCAAGGCGTTCAAGAACGCCATCCAGAGCGAGTTCGCTGGCAAGGTTAAGACCGGTCTGCCCCCCCATTCCAGCGAGCAAGGCATCGGGTCGCTCTATCTCAAGAATCTCTGCGACTGCAGAGGCTGCAAGGGGTTCGATGTAAACACGCTCGGCAGTATCGATGTCAGTCTGGATGGTGGCAGGATTACTGTTGATCAGGATGACTTCGATACCAACTGAGCGCAGGGCTCGGCACGCCTGTGTGCCACTGAAATCAAACTCCGCAGCCTGTCCGATGCGAATAGGACCACTACCGAGGATAGCGACTCGCTTCAGATCCTCTCGAGCAGGCATCAGCTCTCACTCCTTCGCTCATCGATGATGCGGGCGAAGCGCTGGAACTGTGGCCTCGCATCACGCGGACCGGGAGCCGCCTCAGGATGGAATTGAACGCTGAAGGCATCATGGTCAAGCAGATCAAGACCCTCAACAGTTCGGTCATTGGCATTACGGTGACGTACAATGGCGCGTGCATCAATAAGAGATTGACCACCACCTGTCAGACCTGACGGATGTGGATCGATAATACCCAACTCGGGATCCTCCACTGCGAATCCATGGTTCTGCGATGTGATGGCAACCCTGCCTGACTTCTCATCGCGGACAGGCTGGTTGGCCCCTCGATGGCCGAAGCGCATCTTGTAGGTATGCAGCCCACACGCAAGTCCAAGCAGCTGATGACCAAGACAGATGCCGGCCATGGGAGTGCCAGATGCAATGGCATCTGCAACTGTTTGAGTCGCCATCGAAGCCATCCCCTCGTGCGATGGATCTCCTGGACCGTTCGAGACGAAGATTCCACTCACGCCGTGATCCTCAACCAACTTGTCGTGTCCAATGGTCGGAGGAGACCACACTACCTCAAAGCGCTCGGCCAACGAGGCTACTATCGAGCGCTTGACGCCACAATCAACAAGGGCGATACGTGGGGCATCTGGTATTGAGGAAGCGATGTATCTAACCTCTTTAGTGGACACACTCGCAACCAGATCTGCGAGACTAGGATCTGTCAGAGAGTCCAAAGAACGGGTGAGCTCCTCTTCTTCACCGAGGGGTCCGACCACACAAAGAATAGTACCTTGCTCCCTAATTCTCTCAGTCAGAGCACGCGTATCCACGCCATGAATTCCCGTGACCCCATGATGCGTGAGCCAAGCATCAACCGAACCTACAGCATCACGATGTGAAGGGCGCGGCATGTGATGGCGACAGACCACTGCACTGGGACCAATGGCCGCTGATTCAGAGGAAGAAGGCAGGACGCCATAGTTCCCAAGCATCGGATAGGTGAACAGGAGCACTTGACCCGCAAAGGAAGGGTCGGTCAGACTCTCCTGATATCCAGTCATATTCGTCGTGAAGACGAGTTCTCCCGACCCACGACCACAGGCGCCGAAGAGGAGGCCCTCCCAGCGGCTTCCATCCTCTAGCAAGAGGACACCCGGCACCTCTGGCCGGGCGACAGGAGCGAGGTCAGCCGGGACCGGGTCCTGCATGACGGTGGAGAGCAAGGAGGCGTTCAGAGTGGTGGAGGAATCGTTGAGCCCCTCCAGCATCACCGTCCCCTGACCACTTCGGTCGATAAGGCTTGACGCGTGAATAACTCATACATCGGTACTGTCGAGGACTTGTTTTCCCTGCGCGGCCGGAACGATTCTGAGACGGGCATCCGATGTATCCACATCATCTGGCCGAGCACCCCAGCGGTCCAAGGCGATAGCGAGGGCAGCAACCTCACTGTGCGGCTGTGAACCGATGCTAACGTGATGCTGACAGATGTCCCAGATCTCAGGGGGAACCTTGGGGCCTCCAACAACAAAGGCTGTCGGCTGATCTCTTGGTAAGCTTGGAATCACGTCATCGACAGGAAGGCCATACATCGTCAGGTGGATAGCAAGACCCGGCTGACCCACATCCTCGAGGCTACCTGCAACGAACCGCTTCAGCCAACGAGTAGAGGAGGACTCATGGCTACAGTCCATCGTACCACCAAAGCGGCCATTCACATCCCGAACAGTATCGAGAACACCTGAATCTCGGTCGCCACTGATGAGAAGACGGGTAGCACCCCATGCCCTAGCAACAAGCCCGATATGAGTCGTGATACGCGCATCGCGATCGTGTCTGTGCCCAAGACGGACAACAATCAATGCAGGGTTGCTCAAGCCTCGCCACCGTCCTCGACCGGACCGGGATCGAGAACGTCGAGATCGAAGCGTTCTGAAAGAATCTTCAACCAACGGAGTTGGAACGCATCGATCGCCAACTGTGCGGTGAAGTGAACACCGACGGCCAGCAAGATGACGCGAACACCCTGACTAAACAGGGCACTGACGTCTTGACCATCGAGCAACAAGATACGAGCGAACGGATCAAGAGCAAGATATCCTGCAAAAGCCATCACAAGTCCAGCAGTCATGCCCATCCATGGCTTAGCAAGAAGTTTCGAAGCCGAATACAAAAGAGTGGCAATGACCATGGAAATAGTCACCATCAGAGCGATCTGACCGAAGGTGAGATCGATGAGGACACCTCGAGCCATGCCATCATCACGAGTTTGGACACCCTGCCACCAGAAGACGAGGAGTGCCATGAACAGCGCACCGCTGGCAGTAGCGCGACGATGGATCAATCGAGCGAGTTCGGCACGAGTGCCCGGCTCAAAGCGCTCCGCAATCTGCTCCGCTATGTCAAGATAGGTCGAATCTATGTCCGTAGATTCCACAGCCATCGAACCCTCGTGTATGTCCTGCATCCCACCTGTCTAGGACTCCTGATAGGTCATAAACCAATCCCGCCCGTTCAGGCACGATGGCGGATTGGGAAGACCTCCTGCGTAAGCGGTCGGACGGGCGCCCCCGCATCATGGGAATCATAAACACTACGCCCGACTCATTCCACGTCACCAGTCGCGTCACCACTGAAGAGGCAACAATGACTGGACATGCGATGCTAAAAGAGGGAGCCGACTGGCTCGACATAGGGGGTGAGAGCACACGGCCAGGCGCCGGTAATGTGACGCATGACCAAGAGGTTGCTCGTATCATCGAACCAATTCGAGAACTCTCTCAAATCAGTGCTGTCTCTGTAGACACAAGAAAGGTCTCTGTGGGAAAAGAAGCGCTCGCTGCTGGGGCACTGATGATCAACGACGTGGGCGGTTTGCGAAATCCCGAGATGGCCGGACTCGTGCTTGAAAGTGGATGTGCAGTGTGCATCATGCACATGCGTGGAACGCCCGAAATCATGCAGCACGACACGCACTACGACGACGTGATAGGGGAGGTCGCCGACACACTGCTGGGCAGGGCCGACGACCTCGTCGAGCAAGGACATCCAGCGAAGCGAATCCTGCTCGACCCTGGCATTGGATTCGGGAAGGACGATGCAGGTAACCTCGCCCTTCTCACAGCGGTCGATGAACTTCGAGGACGCCACGAGTATGGCGTGCTGTGGGGCACTTCACGCAAGTCCTTCATCGGACGAATCTGTGGCCGCCCCGACTCGAGCGATCGCCTCGCTGGGACTCTTGCAACAGCCATGATGGCTCGAGATCTCGGTGTTGATGTCGTAAGAGTGCACGATGTGGCAGAACATGCAGACTTCTGGACACTGCATGAACGATGGCGGGACACACAAGACTTGAAATCGGCATCAGATGAGGCTGCAGGCGCGTGAGCGACGAGAATCCCCTGCGTATCGAGACCATCGACGAGCGACTCGTCGTGCTCGGCACCGCCCATGTCAGTCCGACCAGTGTGGCCGACGTTGAGGCGATGATCGAAGAATTCGAACCCGACATCATTGCTGTCGAACTCGATGCCGGGCGATTAGAATCCTTAGAATCCGAACGAAAAATCGACGAGGAGAGCCTTGCCAAGGTAATCAAAGAGGGAAAGGCGCCCCTTGTTCTTGCTCAGAGTCTTCTTGCCAGTGAACAGCGCAAGGTCGCCGAGACCACTGGCGTCATGCCTGGAGCTGAGATGCTCGCTGCTGTCAAAGCCTGCAAAGACAAGGACCTGCGCGTCGAACTCGTCGACCGGGATGTACAGGTCACCCTGCGCAGAGCATGGAAAGGCATGTCGTTGCGCGAGAAATGGAGGCTGCTCAAGATCACCTTCCTGCCCGAGGACGACGAGATCGATGGAGAGGATGTCGAAGCGATGCTGCAGGACCAGGACTTGCTCACCCAGATGCTCGAGGAGATGAGGGACATCGTCCCCTCGGCCGGTATCGTCCTCGTCGACGAGCGTGATGAGTATCTGGCGGGGCGGATCGCCGAACTCCGCGACGAAGGAAAGGTACTCGCGATCATTGGTGCCGGCCACCTCAAAGGTGTGAGTGAGCGGCTTCAGAAAGGAACACAGATGAGTCCCGAGCGTCGCGATGAACTCGAAATTGTTCCGCGCACCTCACCATGGGTGAAGACATTCGCTTGGCTGCTCCCGCTGGCTATTCTCGGGCTGTTCGCTACATTGGCAGTGCAAGGAGACTATGCTGCACTGCTCGAAGTCGTTCCGATCTGGATCGCCATGAATGCTCTGCTCGCAGCCATCGGTGCGATCATTGCACGGGGACATCCACTCGTCATCCTCGTGGCCGCACTGGCAAGTCCTCTCACATCGCTGAACCCAATGCTCGCTGCTGGTTGGTTCGCCGGCTATGTGCAACTTCGCATCGATGGCCCATCTGCCAAGGACCTGCAGGAGTTTCTGGTCCTCGACAAGATGAGCTTGTTCTGGTCGAACAGAGCGGGCAAGGTCCTGCTCGTCACCGCTCTTGTCAATCTTGGATCCTCTCTGGGCTCGATGCTGGCCACTTGGGGAATCATTGCCGTCCTATTGTGAAGAACGCACGGAAGGGCTATTCATTTGGAAGTGCAGCGAAGGCTGTGACTGAGAGCAGCAAGGTGATACCACATAGGATGCCGAATATTGCGAGGGATCCTTACGACGAGAAGGCCGTGCACGGGTGGTCGATGTACGACTGGGCGAATTCAACCTATTCGACCTCAGTCGTTGTTGCAATCCTACCTGCCTACTTCGTGTACCTGTATGAGACCTCAATCGGGACCGATGCCAGCCTCTGGGGATTCTCTCTCACCTCATCCAACATGTGGGCATTCGCTATCACGATCTCATCGGTCATTGTCGCCATCGGAGCACCGGCACTCGGTGTAATCGCTGATCGTCGTCCGATCAAGATGGACCTCCTGAAACTATTCACAAAGATCGGCGCGGGGACCACCGTACTGTTCGGTTTGACCTTCTTGTTGCCGATGAGGATTGCCTGGTTGTGGGTGTGGATCCTCTTTCTTCTCTCGAATCTCGGTTTCCTTGCTGCGACGACAGTGTACAATTCACTGCTGCCTTACCTCGGCGATGATGATGAGATGGATTCCATCTCCTCCAAAGGATTCGCCTACGGTTACATCGGTGGCGGGCTGCTGCTCTTCGTCCATCTTGCTCTCGTCATGCTGGTCCCGGGAGCCTGGGTGGTACCGTTCTGTCTTGCCACAGCAGGCATGTGGTGGTGGGGATTCTCGCTCATCACCTTCAAGCTCGTGCCTGAACCAGAGGTACCTGGAGAGATGGAGCCGATGGGATTCGGTGCTGCAACCAAATTCGCGTTCGGCGAGGTCGCTAAGACACTCAAGGAGATTCGAGCATTTCCAGTACTGACCTTCTACCTGATCGCCTATCTGCTCTTCATCGATGGTGTGAACACAGTCATCAACATGGCTGCTGTATTCGGAGCAGATGAGCTCGGCGTGGCTCTGATGTTCAACATCCTCGTCATCCTTCTGATCCAGTTCACCGCGGCTCCTGCTGCAATGTTGTTCGCCAAAATAGCGAAGCGGACCTCGACGCTGAAAGCACTCACTGGGACTCTAATAGGGTGGTGTGTGGTCGTGATTGTCGCACTCGGATTCGCACCGCTTGAGCCAGATACACACGATGAGTTCGACATGAGGCTGACATGGGTCGATGCGAATGGAACCTATGATGTGACCGTCAGTGATGCCGAGCGAGTACTTCTGGGCTCTGGAACGACCGACGAAGCCTTTCGGGCCGAGCATGGAGCCATGCTTCCACTCGATGATTCCAAGCCCCCTACCTTCGATTCCACTCTGACTGCGACTGCGACTGCGTCTCAAGCAGAAGCGCTTCTGGCAGATATCGGAACGAGCAGATGGTCGATCACAGTATCTGGTGGACCAGTGATGGATGCTAACAGTTCGTGCTCACAGCACGATGGCTACATGGATGAGCAGAACGATAGTTCGTGCCGCGTGATGGGTGTTGACCATCCTGCAAGCCTTGGTGACGGCAAGGTCGATGGCATCGCCATCACAACTAGGGACCTTGTCTGGAAGCCTCTTGGCATGAGCATAGGGTTACAATGGCTGACCCTCGGTCTGCTCGCCGGACTCATGATGGGTGGCTCACAAGCACTCGCTCGGTCTCTGTTCGGAGTGATGGTCCCCGAGACAAGATCTGCCGAATTCTTCGGCTTCTTCGGTTTCACGCAGAAGGTAGCTTCAATCATCGGCCCACTCCTCTTTGGTATCATCACTGGATTCTTCGATGCCCGCACTGGTATCCTCTCGATCACCGTGCTCATCGTCATCGGTACCGCCATGCTGCCCTTCGTTGACGTCAAGGAAGGTGCGCGACAGGCTGCTGCCGAAGACGCACGTCGTCGAGGCCACCCTGAAGCAGAATGAGGGTCGACACCCTGATGAGGGCGCAGCGGCGCTTGTGAGCCGTGAGCGGCCTTGAACGAGTGAACTCGCCGAGACGACTGCTCGTTGCCTCAGTCCTCGCTCTTCTCGTGCTCACGACCCTGACAGTCGTCCTCCAGCAAGCGCGTGGGGAAGGCAGTGGATTCGCCGTCCCTGTCTCTGCGGATGACGGAGTGACCACATGGCACAGGAGTGCCACAATCAGTGTGAGTGAACAGGACTGTTGGAAAGATTGTGTTCGCGATATCGCCGTCTCGCATGATGGAACAAGGTTTGCAGTCCATGCTGGCGTCTCGGAGTGGGGCGATGACACCAATGAGATCACCATCTGGGACGTCGAGACCAAGAATAAGTTGTCAACTGTACAGCGTGATGACATCTCCACCTCGAGCATCATGGCCCTTTCAAGTTACGGAAATTGGTTAGCGTACAGCACCTCCCCAATGAATGGGCTGAGCAAAGTCGTCATCATCAAACTGGACCCAGACGATGGAGCCAAGGTAGGAACTCCCCAAGTCCTCAATGCATGCTCAGACCAGCCCCCTGACCAGAAGGCTGTAATCGATATCGTGTTCCCACCATCCACCGACATGCGCATCATGTCGGGATGGGGAATCAACACCACTGAGTCGTTGTTGTTAACCACATGTGGTGAAGATGATGACCGAGAGAGCACCACACTGATGAGAAACTCGGATGGCAATGAATGGGCTGTCGACCGGACTTACCCCTACTATACAGACATGCTAACATTCTCCACAAGTGGGAATACGTTTGCTGAATTTGAAAACACAGACTATCTATTGCAAATCAATGGCGTGATAGTGCAAGATTCAGGGGCTGAAATAGGAAATTCCTGGATGAGAAGGTGGTACTTGCTGGAACATCTCGAATTTACTTACCCTACGTCTTCACACGGGATGATTGCTCTGTCACTGAGCGATGTACCGCCAGTAAGGATTGGAGAGGATACTGAATTCGAAATGAGAATCGTAACCGAACCGGCGGTGCTCAAAGTTTCAGCAGAAGTTGTATGGAATGAAGAGGAAGAGCGTTACCTCTGGAGAGAACCGGTGATGAAGTGGATATGCGTCTTCCCTACCTCTCATTCGGATGGAGAAACCATGTCAAGTAATATCGAGATCGAGTCAATGAAATTCACTCCAAATGGTGATCAGCTCATCCGAGTCGCAGAGATAGGATACCAGAACACAGTCACTGTGTTCGATCTGACAAGTGGATCCTCGGTTTGCCCTGAGAGTCAGATCCTTAGCTGGTCAGACAATGATGTCGACCACATCGAATTCGTCAGAAGCGGAGACACAACGCTCTTGATCGCAGCTAGTGAAGATGACGAAGACATCATGATCTGGTCTGACCAGTGGTCACCGGTCAGCACAGCTAGGAGTGCATGGCTCTGGATCTCACAGCATGGAGAGGTCTTCTTCATCGTGGCAATCATCGCACTGTATGTCTTCGCTGCCATCGCCCAAGGCTCGAAGAAGCGCTCCGAACAGAAATGGGCTCAAGCACGTGAAGCATTGCCTAGAATCACCAAAGAGTTAGGAAAAATCGAGGAGGAGACTTCATCTGAAGCACTCGATGTCGAGGTGTTGCGTCCATGCAGCATCTCACTCCAGACCATACTCGGAGAATTAGCTACCATCAGGTTTCCAAAGGATATGAAACAGAGTGCCAGCGAATTGTACTCACGTGCTGCGATGGTCCAGGCGACAGTCGACAGGAAACTCTGGATGGGTGCCCATGGCTTAGCCGAAGAGCGCCTCCAAAGGGCGAGGGAATTGAGTAATCAAGGTGCTCGGGCCCATGAAGGTAGAGAATATCAGGAGGCATACGACAGATTCAGCGAAGCTATGCAGGTCGCTCAAAGCGTCAGCGACGACCCTGTCATGTCCGAACACAAGGAATTGGCTGAGCTGGCTACCTCCATCTATGAGCGGTCCCGAGATAATAGAGCAGAGGCACAACGAGGCATCATCTCCGTCGACCTCACTTCACGGCTTGAACAGGCACCAAGCCGTTTGGCTGCCCTATTCGAATCTGTCGAGGACAGACCGATCGATGCTAAACGGGATGCCCGAAAAATCGAGGCTGAACTCGAAGAGGCCATCGATCTGGCCAAGACCCATGAGTTCCCAGAGATTGCCGCAGCAGCCATGCCACACATCTCAGAGGCACGTCAACTGATCGCCCGGGCCGATGAGGTCTCCATGAGCGGCATCACGACAGTGACAAGCGTCACATCATCTGTCAAGGCGCCCACAAGTTCAGGGACCAAGGCAACCAAGCAAGAGGCTACCAGCCTATCGGAATGGGAGCGGCTTGAGAAGATCGCATCAGGTGGCATGGCGACAGTACACATGGCCAGAGAGCCGAGCGGAAGGGCAGCAGTCTGGAAGCAGGCTCATGGTAAGCACAATCCCCTGGCCTCAGCCAACATGAAGATCACCGATGAAGCTGCTCTGCTACAAGAGATTCGGCATCCACGTATTCCCGAGCATTTCGACAACGGGATCATCGAAGGTGGGCGTGGTGAAAACATCTCGGTCCTCATCATGGAATTCATTGAGGGTGGTGATCTGAAGAACACTGTCGAGCAGGTGCGCAAAGTAGGTGCACAAATCTCCACGGCCAAGGCGATTGAGTACCTCGCTCATGCCTGTGAGCCACTCGAGGCCTTGGCCTCGCGCAGTGAGCCAATCTATCATCGCGATCTCAAGCCTCACAATGTGATCATTCATCCACAACGAGGTCCCATCATCATCGATTGGGGCTTAGCCAAGCAGGTGGCGACTGGGAGTGATGTCTCAGTCACGCGCGGAGGCTCAGGAACATGGACTCCACCTGAACGTGATGCAGGCGTCTCAGGACCATTCACCGATGTCTATTCGCTTGGCAAGATTCTGTACTTCCTGCTCACCAAGGATACTCCCCCAGCAATCCTCGCTCAGGAGAAGGTGGCCACTAGACTCACTGAACTCGATCGGCCTGGATGGCTGGCGCAATTCATCATCTGGGCGTGCTGGCCCCAGCATGAGAAGCGCATCCAGTCAATCCACCAGTTCCGTATCCTGATGCAGAACGATGGAGTCTGGCCTGAAGGCCAGCCCACCGAATCATCGGCCTCTGACAGTGGAGATTTCACGACCTGGGGCTAAGACGATACAAATCATAACACAGGGCCGTGTCGATTCAGGAGATGGGCTCGAGTGGAGCACAGGTCCTCCTCACTGGGGTAACGGGTTTTGTCGGCAAGGTCGTGCTCGAGCACCTCATACGTGAGCAAGAAATCTACGGTATCGCGGCAGTTCACGCTCTCATTCGACCAAAGCGGGGCAATAATCCAGAGGAACGATTCACAGGTAAGATTGCGAAATCGAGGTGCTTCGAGAACCTCCCAGATGGGTGGACTGAACCTGTAAAGGTCGTTGCGGGGGAGATGACTGAAGGCGATTTGGGATTGAACCGAGCTGACTTGGATGAGCTTACAGCGAATGTCACACACATCATCCACTGTGCAGCAACCATCGAATTCGACCTGCCCATCAAGGAAGCTGCTTCTGCCAACATCACAGGTGCGCTCAACGTGCTCGAGTTCGCACGCTCATGCCCGAATCTTGTAGGCTTCACCAACTGTTCAACAGCCTACGTCACTCCATCTGACCCTAATGATGGACCCTTGGAGGAGGTGCTACCTGAATTCCCATATGAACCCGAACAGATCTACCAGCGTATCCTCGCAGACCCTTCGCCAGAGACGACTGCTGAGTGGTTGACCAAGAGCAGGCATCCGAACACATACACGTTCACGAAATGTCTCTCTGAACTGCTGCTAGCTGAGCGTCGAGGTGAGGTCCCGATCACGTTCGTCCGACCTTCCATCGTCTCGGTGAGCCATCAATTCCCACGACCCGGATGGATCGACAGCAAGGCTGCCTTCGCCGGCTTTCTGTTCATGATAGGTGCCGGTTACATGCACACAGTTGTCGGTGATCCAAAGACACCACTCGATGTCGTACCCTGTGATATCGTAGCAAAGAGGTTGCTTGAAGCGACCTTCGAAGAAGACCTCGATCGCACAACATTGCCGATCCTCTATGCTGTCGCAGGCCGAGAGCACAGTCACCGTATCGGAGACATGGAGGACGTGCTCATCAACTACTTCACCAATCACAGAACACACCGTGAACCCTTCTCCCGCGAGATAGGATCGCGAGGAGATCGAGTTGACCGGAGCATCCGAAAGGACTTCGCTGTAATCCGACGGAGCAGATGGCTGGCTAAATTGCTGCGACGGAAGAAGGACGTCGCTGCTACCGAACGCCTGGAGACTGCTCTCGGGCGCCTACACGAGGTCTTTCCCCACTTCACCCATACACCATATGATTTCCAACCCTCCCGCCCGATCGGTATCGAGAATTTCAGCAGTGAGAGCTACATCGGCATGGCAGCCCATGGAGTCTGGGAGAATCTTCTAGGCGGAAATGAAAGGGAGATGACAATCGGCGGCAGAGGGCACACACTGGACCGCTCAGATAGAGCATGGGCCAAACGGCGAGGAAAGAATTCCCGCTCAGTCCGAGCAACAGGTCGGACCGTGCGCAGGACTCTTCGCAGAATCAGTGAGAGTGTGACCTTCGACCGTCCATCCTTCATCCGTGCAACCAAGACCATCGAGCCCGACGACGTTGTAATCCTGACCCCATCACACCGCGCCTTCTTCGATTTCGTCCTCTGCTCCTATCTGCCCTTCGAACGTCAGGATATCGGTCTATCACTCCCAGTCATCGCAGCTGCTCAGGAATTCTCCAAGGTGCCCATTCTGGGCAAGTGGATTACCAAGCACGCGTTCTATGTGAACCGAGGAGGTGGGCCAGACCAGAAGCTCAACGCTACGATCCAACGCCATGTCGACGCCGGACGAGTCCTTGAGTTCTTCATCGAAGGAACCCGGAGCCGGGGGCGACGCTTTCTGCCACCGAAGCGAGGAGTACTGAGAGCATTACAGGCGACTGGGCGTCGGTTCGTACTGCTCCCAATCGCTACCTCGTACGACCGCGTCACAGAACAATCCATCTTCCAGAGAGAACTTGAAGGAAGACGGAAGCCAAAGATGCGGCTGACATCACTGCTCAGGTGGACACTGAAGACGCGCTTCGGCGGGGGAAAGATCGGGCGTATCCACATGGCATGCGGCGATCCAATCATCATGGACGGAGCATCAGATGTGCATCAGATCAGCCATGACGTCATCGATGCTCTACAGCAGGTCATGGTGGCCTCTACACACCACCTCACCGCCTTCGAGATGGCAACCAAAGGCGTTGTCAGAGCCGAAGACATGCGCCGCTTACTCGAAGAGAGAGGTACGCATATCATCGAGTCCTCACACAGGGTTCCTTTCGACCTGACACCTGAGATCGAGCGGGCCTACCGCATGCATTGGCAACACCGATTCTACCCTGAGCTCATGGCGCTTCACGGGAAAGATGTAGGTGTACGAACGCATATCGAACACAATTCATACGCACCTCTTACAGAACCCAGAGGATTGGATGACCCAACTCTTGTAGCAGTCCTTGAACGTCTGGCCAAGGACCTTCGGGAGGATCACGATTGGGCGTTATGGGCTGCCGACCAAGCCTGCCACGCCGGTCAGATACCTTCTGCCGCAGACCTCGTTAGAGGGTCTCAGGGATTCGTATTCCAACCCGAGGCAGAAGCACTGCTCGAAGCATTTGCAGCCTCAGGAGTCTTGGTAGATGGTGATGGCGGGAGGAAGTGGAGCCCAGACGCCATCGATCAACTAGCCACTTGGCAGGATCAAGAGGAGGAATGAGATGGCCGAGACCATCGGCACCGTACTCATCACCGGAGCAACCGGCTACCTTGGTCACCATGTTGTGCGAGAGTTGAGAGAGAAGCACGCCGAAGCCACTCTGATCGCCCTTATCCGTGCACCAAGTGATGATTTGCCCGAAGGCGTCGATACGATTGAAGGAGAATTGAGTGCCCCCCAATGGGGAAGTGATCCTCGATTGGAAGAGGTTGACGTGGTATTCCACTTAGCTGCCATTGTGCGCCACAGCCGCAGAGGTGCGGGCCCGATGCGAGAAGCGAACATCGAGGGCACGCGCCAAGTGGCCAAAGTGGCCAGAGACAAAGGTGCTCGACTTGTGTTCCTATCCTCATCAGGTACTGTTGGATGCTCACGCAACGACTCGGATCATTCACCCGACGAAGAGGCACCATATTGCGAAGATGTCGTCCGACGGTGGCCCTACTACACCTCAAAGATCGAAGGCGAACGCATCGTGGACAAAATGCGCACCGATGGGCTCGATGCTGTGACCCTTCGCCCACCAATCATGCACGGTCCCGGCGACCACCGCTTCAGAAGCAGCGGGAACATTGTACGAGTGCTACGAAGAAAGCTGCCCTTCCTGATTCAAGGCGGATATTCCTTCAACGATGTACGTGATGTAGCGGCTGCGTGCGTGACAGCAGCCACACATGCCGAACCTGCTCCAGTCTACCATCTACCCGGCACTTCGATGGGAATTGTGGAATTCTTCCAGATGATCGAGGACGCCTCAGGAATACCAAGGCCCAAGAGAACCCTCCCCTACCCAGTGGCCCGCCTCCTTGCAGGACTGTTGCGGCCATTTGGAATCCTGCCCGACCCCGCTGTAGTCGAAATGGCTCGGCACCACTGGGGATTATCGACAAGATGCGCGAAGAACGATCTGGGTTGGGACCCCCGGAGCAGCACTGAGACAGTGCAGGACACAGTCGATTGGTTGCTAGCCAACCACCCCAACCTGAAGAACAGGAAAGCCTAGGACTGCCCCAACGTCTTTCATGCACGCACCCGCCTCGCAGGACATGGGACAAGACCGCTGGAAGGCCATCGAAGACCCCGCGCAGGCACAGCGCTATCTGACCTCACTGAAGCGTCCCAACGGCATCACGCGCGGACCACTCTTTCTTGCCGACCAATCTGGCCGCATCATCCCAGGTGCACCACCAATCGATGCAAAGGATATCGAGAGCAATGATGTATGGGGTTTCAACGGCTCATCTTTTCAGATCAACGAGCAGGAAGTCGTCGAATTCACAGGTGATAGATATGAGCTCGCGGAGGCCGACCTACCATTCCTGCTCCCGTGGGCACGAGAGGTACTCGATTTGGAGATAGACCCAAAGGATCTGAACGTACCACGATACCCTCCAGAGATCCCTGAAGCGATTACCAACAAGGCCTTCCTTGCTGCTCTGAGCGAGGCTATGCCAGAGGGTGCAATCAGCAGTGATGATGAGGAGCGTTTGCGCCGTGGCCATGGACACACTCAGGAAGAGATGTATCGCATCAAGTATGACCAACTCGAAAGGATTCCCGATCTAGTGGTCTGGCCTCAGAACGAAGAAGAAGTCGAATCATTGGTCGCCTTAGCGACCCAGCATAATGTCTGCCTCATACCGTATGGAGGCGGCACGAGCGTGACAGAGGCTCTGATGTGCCCGATCAATGAGGAAAGGATGATCGTCTCAGTCGACATGAAGCGGATGAACAGAATTCGCTGGATCGATCCGGTCAACAGGATGGCATGTGTCGAAGCTGGAGCTGTCGGACGACACATCATGGAACAACTCGCTGAGTATGGCTTCACCATGGGACACGAGCCTGATTCCATCGAATTTTCAACAATGGGTGGATGGGTCGCCACACATGCTTCGGGTATGAAGAAGAATCGTTACGGGAACATCGAGGAGATGCTGCTGGATATTGAAGCCATCACGCCTGTCGGACGACTACAGCGTACAAGCATCCCACCACGAGAGTCCATCGGCATGGATCCGCGCAGGACAGTAATCGGTTCTGAGGGTAACCTCGGCATCATCACCTCTGCAGTTGTCAAAATATTCCCCCTCCCAGAAGCGAAGGAGTTCGCCTCCGTTCTGTTCCCAGACCTCGAATCCGGTGTTGCCTTCATGTACGACCTGCAGCAAGCCGGCAACACCCCTGCCTCGGTCCGACTGGTCGATAATCTGCAGTTCCAGTTCGGACAAGCGCTCAAGCACGCTCCGAAGGGTGGAGTGGGGGTGTTATTCTCAAAATTTCAAAAGTGGTTCGTCCTCAATATCAAGGGCTTCGACAAGGACAAGATGACTGCTCTGACCGTCGTATACGAGAGCTCGAAGCTCCAGGTCAAGCAACAGAAATCACTTGTCAATAAACTCGCCAAACGCCATGGAGGAATGTCAGCAGGCTCGGACAACGGGGAGCGAGGATACCAACTGACTTTCGCTATCGCCTACATCCGAGACTGGCTGATGAACCACTGGCTACTTGCCGAATCCTTCGAGACATCGCTGCCCTGGTCCCAGACCGTCCAGATGATCGAGAAGGTGAAACAACGTCTTCAGAAGGAGCATGATGCCAGAGGAATCCCTGGACGCCCATTCATCTCTGCAAGAGTCACCCAGATCTATGACACAGGCGTCTGCGTCTACTTCTACTACGCCTTTTATTACAAAGGAATGGAGAGACCATGGCGAGTCTATGCGGAACTCGAGAACATCGCCCGCGGTGTGATCCTCGAAGAAGGAGGGTCGCTTTCACACCACCACGGCATTGGAAAAATTAGGCGCAAGTTCATGCCTGACATCATGTCAGACGCTGTGATGCGCTGGAATGTCGAGGCGAAGCAAGCTCTCGACCCTCAGAACATCTTCGGGAGCGACAACCACTTGCGTTCCGAAGAAGAGTGAGAAGGCAAAGCACCATCTGTTGGCAACACGTTTATTCCATCCAGTCAG
>PVBE010344677.1_pt1 | contig 41280 bp, 38 predicted proteins | sample 1631181 | NCBI WGS metagenome assembly PVBE01 (sample SAMN08397723, study PRJNA350692) | Marine metagenome, whole genome shotgun sequencing project. | isolation source: water | place: Pacific Ocean | collected 2012-04 | reverse complement strand
GTTGTGCAGACAACCGAGGGACATGACCAGATCGAACTCGTCGTCCCCCCAGGGATAGGCGTCCTGTGCCCGGTAGGAGAACAGGTCTCCCCGGATCCCCTCAGGAGCGTCGGCCACGCCATGCTTGGAGCTGTCGAAGCCGATGGTCGTGGCTCCCGGCAACAGCTGCTTTATCTCATAGAGCAGATGGGCCTTGCCACAACCCACGTCGAGGATTGATGAATCCTGGCTGAGGCCGTACGTGGCGATGATCTCTTCAGCCACCGCCTTCCACCGGCCGTCGTACTGGTAACCGCCATAGCCATAGCGTCGGTCACCGTCCCAGTAGTCGAACTCGTACTCCTTGGCCTTCAGCATGCAGTGGACCTTCTCGTCCACCATGCGTGATACATAGTCTCGCGACGTGGCCTTGTGCAACGGCGTGAAGAATCCCCTCAACTGCCCCATGATCCCTGTCCTCTCGTCTATTCCGCGGGAAAAAAACTCCATTTCCCGTCGGAATCGTCCCCTCCCGGGGCTCTAGTTCCTGTGTAGCAGGCGGCCACCTGCCGTCGCCTGCACGTGGTATAGCATGTTTCGTGCCTTGTCGAGCTGTATGCGCAGCAGCGCCTCGCGGTCCACCTCATCACCGCCGGCGAATCGTCGCCGGGCGAGGTCGCAGGGGATGAACTCGTTGAGCAGGATCATACACCATTTGAGCCCGAACAGCGGCACCACCGCCTGCAGCCGCGACGGCAGGTCACGATCCACCTCGAAGTGCTGCAGCATGCCGGCGAGAAAACGGTCCGACTGGGTCGGGGTCAGTGTCATGGCCGGATGCAGCAGTACATCGGCCACTGTCTTGGCCGGGTCGTCCCAGCCAAAGTGCTCGAAATCGACGAATACGAGCGACCCGTCGGGTCGGCGCAGGCTGTTGTGGAACCCGAAGTCGGACGGACTCAGGGTTCGCCTCTCCATGGCGAGTTCTTCGGCGAACCTGCCGGCTCTATCACCCTCGAGCCGTGACCGGCTCCAGTCGACCGTGTCCCGAACCGTCGTGTCGAACTCGTCCGCCAGGAAGGTGCCCAGTCCGCCACCGAGGGCGTCGACATCACCATCCTGGCCCAGGCGCTGCCGCCGGACGTCGATGTTGTCGATGATTGCTGTTATCGTGAAGCAGGCCTCAGAGGCCGGGGGCAGATCGGCGCTGCCCTCATGGCTCGACAAGGATTTGAGGCTGGCCAGGAAGTCCACGGCTTCGTCCACATCTTTCTCGGTGACGTCCGTCACCTGCTCACCGTCGATGAACTCACATATCAGCAGGTCTTCGGCGGCAGCGATGGGGCGCGGGATTCGCTGCTCCCCGTGGTCCCAAAGAAAGCGCAGACCCATCTGCTCCGCCTGGAGGAAATCCCTGGTGTCGGTTCGCGTGCGGTAGAACTGCTTCACCGCAAGGGCCTCACCCCGGCTGGATTCGGCGCGGTAGACCCGGCTGTTCCGGCCGCTGGCAACGGTCTGCGTCAGTCGCACAGGACAACCCAGAACACGCTCTGCACCTGCCTCGACCTGGGTGGTCTCGTCGTTTCTTTCAGGCATCAAAGACCACCCGGGCCACCGCTGCCCAGTCAAGGGCGGGGCGCACCTCAGAAGATGTGGTTTCCGTCTGCTGGGTCAGCAGGATGCCGGTTACGCCACGTGGAAAGCCCTCCTCGAGGAACACCTCCTCGAGATCATCGATGAAGTGCGTACAGGCCAGCTGGCGGATGCGGTCGACTTTGGCCGGCCTGGTGTCCTCGAAGAAAACGCGCTCAGGGCCGAGGCCGGTGCTCTCGACGTCAAACAGTTTCTGGCTCTGCATCCAGACCAGGGCCGCCTGACGCAGGTCGGTGCCCGACTCGTCACGGCGGGCGAACTGGGTCTTGTGGCTCACCACATAAACCGGCCAGGAGCGCGATCGGCAGCTATGCAGAAAGGGAAGAACACCGTCGAGAAGATGGGCCTGGGGCATGCGGGGGCCGTATACCTCCGCCTGCAGTCGCTGCCAGTCGAGTTCGCCAGCGGACCGCTGGCGGATGGCATCCCGGATCGAGGTCTTGGCCACCGCCGTCGAGTTGGTGATCAAGCCACGCTGAACCGCGGCGGTATGAAACACAGCATCGTAGGCAGCGATGGTGTTGTCGAAGTCGATGCCGATCACCGGACCGTCTCGGCGCTCGCTGCCGTTCACACCAGCTGCAGCCCCTGCATCGTACGGATATTGAAGTAGCAGTCGTCCGTCATCGAGTCGGGGATCCGGCCCGCATCGAAAGCCGCCACCAGTCCCTGCACGGCATCCTCGATCGTTCTCCGGGGTGCATAGCCGAGATGTTTTCGGATGCGCTCGGAGGAGATGTGGTAGGATCGATGGTCGTCGGTCGGGGTTACCTCGATATCCACTCCGCCGGAGACGGAACTACGGATCATCTCGGCAATTTCGATGACCTTGTGGTTCTCATAGCCGGCATTGAATACCTGGCCATCGATCGTATCGGCAGGCAATTCGAGGGATTTCACGTAGAGGTCGGTGACATCGTCGATGTGGATGTTGGGGCGTTTCTGTTCGCCACCGAAGACGGTGATCTTGCCGTTGTTGACCGCGTGATTGGTGAGGATGTTGACCGTCAGGTCAAGGCGCAGGCGGGGGGAGTATCCACACACTGTTGCCGGGCGCAGGATCAGGGTCGTGAAACCGGGTTCACGGGCCTTGAGCAGATCGTCCTCGCACAGGGCCTTGTACTTCGAATAGTCGGTCAGCGGCTCCAGCGCCATCTCTTCGGTAACGTTCTGCTCTTCCTTGATGCCGTAGACACTGGAGGAGGAAGCGAAGACGAAGCGACGCACGCCAACAGTCTTGGAGACATCGAGCAGGTCCTGGAAGCAATCGTAGTTGATGGACCTTCCCAGGTTGGGATCGAGATCGAAACTGGGATCGTTGGAGATGCAGGCCAGGTGGATGACGGCATCACACCCGGGCAACACGCGCTCCAGAAGGGCCCGGTCGCGGATGTCACCCTTGATCTGCTGCAGATTCGAATTGTCAGCGACGGCGTTGAGGACGTGGTCGCCGTAGATGTAGAGGTCGAGGACTTTCACGCCGTACCCGGCGGCGAGCAACTTGGGGACGAGAACGGCCCCGACGTAACCGGCGCCACCGGTGACCAGGACAGTCTGCTTCGGTGGTTCTGTCATGGCGCTCATTTCATCAGGGCGATCATCTGTTTGGCCACAGGTACCTTGCGTAGGGGCACGCGGTTGCCGAGCTCGGCCACCAGCTGGGCACCGGCCACGTTGCCGGCAAAGCCGACGATGTCCCAGGGGGCGCCCTGGACGACGAGCAGGGAGTTGAGCGCCAGCAGAGCGTCACCGGCGCCGACACGGTCGGTGACCTGAATGGCGAAGGCCGGCACCTCGGTAAAGCCGTGGCCGGGTTCGTAGTGGAGGCTGCCCGCCTTGCCCTGTGTGACGGTGAAGCGACGACAGTTGACACGCTGCGCCACCTCCATGAGCAGGTCTTTGAGATCACCCTCGCGCAGACGGGTCTCGATAAAGACCTCGTGATTGGCCAGACAGACGTAGTCAGCGCGCCAGTACTTCGAGATCGGGTTGAAGCCACGGTTGCCCGCGTTCGACTGGGCATTGACGACGAGGAAGCCCGTGTCCTTGCACAGTACTTCGATGGCTGCCGGAGTCAGCATGCCGTGGCCATAGTCGCAGGCGATGACGAGGTCATACTCGGAGACGGCGGTCTGCAGGCGCTGGATCAGGGCCTGCTCATCGTCGCCACGCATAGGGGAGTCGTCCATCACATACAGCTCGAGGAGCTTGTTCTGCGTGTAGCGGTCGACGAAGCGGCGCTTGTGGATCGTCGGGGCACCGTGTTTGGTGATGAACTCCGCCTTCACCTGGGGTAGCAGGGAGCCGCGGACGAAATCCTCACGACGTTCGGTCTCGCCCAGATAGCTGATCAGGCCGACCTCGTCGCAGAAACCCGCCAGATGGTTGGCGATGGCCAGGCTGCCGCCGGGGAAGGCCGCGGTTTCGCGGTACTGGCAAGCCAGCACCGGGTCCTTGGTGGACTTGCCGATGGCGTCGGCGAAAACGTACTCGTCGATGATCGCTTCACCGACGACGAGGACCTTCTTCGGTTTGGCCTCGTCGAGGTAGGCGATGACCTGCTCGGGGGTATAGCGGTCCCGAAAGTCGGCGAGCCACGAATCCGTCTCATCCGGGAAGGGGCTGAAGTGAGCGTTGAGCAGGTTGGAAGAACTGAAGGCGACATCGTCGGTGTACTCCACACGGATGCCGAGCTCGCGAGTCACCTCGATTTCGGGTCCCAGGGCGCTGTCGGCGTCGACCTGGGGCTTGCGGTATTCACCCCCCTTGCAGAACACGTCGGGTCGGATGAGGCGCAGCAGCTCGGATCCGGTAGGCCACTTGTTGATGGCCACGAAGTCGACGACGTCGAGAGCGGCGATCGACTCGGCGCGCAGGGCGCCGGTGAAGGCCGGCCGATTCGTGCCTTTGTTGACGAACTGGTCCGGCGTGACGGTGACGATCAGGATGTCGCCGTGCTGGCGGGCCTCCTCGAAATGCCGGATGTGGCCGATGTGCAACAGGTCGAACACGCCGTGGCAGTGGACGACGCGTTTGCCCTCCTCTTTGAGAGCGGACACTTTCTCGGCCAGGCCGGCAAGGCACAGGATCTTGCTGGTGGAAGTCATGACGTCACCCCGCCGCCTCTGACCGTGACCCGTAGGTCTCGGCCGCAGCCTGTGTCGCCTGGGGAGCGATGTCATCACCCCACATACGTTCCTTCTCGAGCCTCCGGGCCTTGAGGAACATCTTCAGCTTGCGCCAGGGACTCTCGTGGGTCGGATAGACGTACTGATCCATCTTGAAACCCTTCTCGAGCACGGCGAGGAAGACGAACAGCGGGTTTGGCGGCAGGTGCCGGCACAGAAAATAGAGGAAGGGCCGCCATCGAGGGTAGGCCCCGAGGACGGGGTACATCACCGACAGATTGAACTGAACATCCTTCTCCTTGGCGGTGAAGCAGTTGAGCACCGAGCGCTTCTGAATGGAGCTGAAGGGCCGCGTCTTCTTCAGGTCGGAGATGTCCTCATCGAGGAGGTTCTTCTCGACCACGTTGTTGTAGATCGCCGTGCCCGGGTAGGGGACCAGTATGGTCGACATACCATAGGTAACACGGCCTTCTGAGTTGATCTTCGTACCGTCGAAGTCAATCTGGGCGCTCGCTTGAGGCACACCGAGTATGAAGTTGGTCACCGTGTAGATGCCGTGACTGCGGACCATGCGCAGGCGGTCGATGATCTCCTCGTTGGTCAGGTGCATGCCGCGGCCGAGCAGCCCCTTGCGGATGCTGATATCGGAGGAGTCGATGGCAAAGCCGAGGGATCGGCAGTTGGCCTCTTTCAGCATCCTGATACGCTCTTCGTCGATCAGGTCGAGACGTTCGAGGGCATAGAATGGCAGGTTCACTTCGCGCTGGTAGACCGTACAGAAGTCCTGCAACCAGTCGGTTTTCGGGCAGAACAGGTCGTCCTGGAACTTGACGAAGGTCAGTGGATAGCGGCTGCGCAACTCGTTGATCTCGGCGCAGACGCGCTCGGGGCTGAAGAACCGGTAGCTCTTACCCAGGCCTTTCTGCATCTGATTCAGCGGGTTGTTGAAACAGTATGAGCAGGAGAAGGGGCATCCCCTGGACTGGCAGAACAGCTTCAGCTTGCTCTGGCCGAGTTCGGTTTTCTGGAAAGTGAGATCACGATCCGGCATGGGCAATGAATCCAGATCGGCAATCAGGTCACCGAGTGGGTTCAGGAAGTGTGCCGAACCCAGATTCGGGATGTCGTCGACGCTCTCGTGCCGCTCCAGCCGTGTCAGGAACTCAGCGAAACAGACTTCACCTTCGCCGCGGCAGATGTAATCGATGCCATCTTCAAGTCGCACGTCGGGAAAGTAGGTGGGGTGAGGACCGCCCATGATCGAAATGAAATCGTAGCGGTTCTTCAGATAGTTGTTGATATAGAGGAAAGAGTCGGCATCTGAGGACATGACGCTGTAGCCGATGAGATCGGGCTTCACGCGCCGCATTTCCTCGTCAATCGTGTCCTGATCGAAAACGAACAGTTCGACATGCCAACCCAGCTGCTTGGCCGTGGCGCTCAGGAAGGGAATCCCGAGGTTCTCGACGAAGTCGACCTGATTGATAACAAAGGCCAGGGTCTTGTTCACGACCGGTCTTCTCCCGCGATGTTGCAGAGCTCTGAGGTTTTGAAGCCTCTTTGAGCAAAAGCCGAACCGACCTGCCCCAAGCCGTCCGTCCGGTGGTCCGAAGTCGATCTACTCGGCCTGACACAGATACTAATCGGCATTATTTTCCGTTTCGCCAGTCATTTCGGAATCTCTTGCCGGTCTGGCCGGGGAAGGCAGGGCCAGGATCCAGGCCACGGCGGCCGCCAGATCGTCTGCCACGTGGTCGGCCCCGTGATCCTCTCGTTCCACACTTGTGCCATGTCCGGTCCGGACCAGAATCGTGGCGCCAACGCCAGCAGCCTGCCCGGCCTGCAGATCACGCCGGGCATCTCCCACCATCACCGAATGCAACAGATCGACGTCGTGATCGGAGGCGGCGCGCAGCAGCAACCCGGGCAGCGGCTTGCGACACTGGCAGACCAGGGCATACGCTGGCACGATTCCGTCCGGGTGGTGCGGGCAGTGGTAGATGCCGTCGACCTGGGTCTGAAGGATGCCCAACTGTTGTTGGAGAGATCGATGAATCTGCTCAAGATCTGCCTCAGTGATCTGTCCCCGGGCAACATGGGACTGATTGGTCACCACCAACACCTTCCACCCGGCTGTACGCAGACGTCGAATCGCCTCGGCCGAGCCCGGCAGCAGTTCCAGGTCGCCAGCGTCGGCTATATGCCCGCGCTCGACGGTAATCGTCCCGTCTCGATCCAGAAAAACCACCCTGTCAGCCATCTGGAAATATCGCAGGCGCCAGTGCAGACCGTCAAACCTGCGGCTCGACAAGTCCAGTCCGCGTGCCCATATTCCTTCCCTTCACTACCAGCGGACCACGCAGCAGAGAGGTCAGGATGAACCCAGCCGATTGCATCCTCTACAGCGGCGGCGCACCTGGCGCCGAGGCCGAATTCGGCGCCAATGCCGAGCGTGTCGGTATCGAGGAGGTGAACTTCTCCTTCGAGGGGCACAGCAACACTCGCCAGCGTGGCCTGCGCGTCCTCAATCACGAGGAACTGGAAAGCGGCGACGTCAGCCTGGAATACGTGTCGAAGCTGATGAACCGCCGCTACAGCCAGGGGCCGATATTCCGCAAGATCCTGCAGACCATCTGGTATCAGATCAACGAGGGTCAGGAGATCTACGTCATCGGTGAGGTCCTGGCGGACCGTACGGTAAAGGGGGGCACGGGCTGGGGCGCCGAGTTCGCCAAGTTGTGCAACAAGCCGCTCTACGTCTATGACCAGGCACGAGAAATCTGGTTGCGCTGGGTTGGTATGGAGTGGCTGGAGCTGACATCCGATGATGAGCCCACCATCACCCATGGCCACATCACCGGTACGGGCAGCCGCTCACTGACCGATGGTGGACGGGCGGCCATCCGCGACCTGTTCGACCGGTCCTTTTCCTGAGGAACAACGGTCAGGCGTAGATCACGTCGCCGATGTTCTGCCCCGTGATACGCACGGTCTGTCCGTCGATACGTTCGGCACCGGCGACGCCATCGTAGCGGTCGGCGTCGTGGGTGTGGAAGTAGCGTTTCTCCAGCACGAAGGGCCCCTCCCAGACCAGAGGCGGGATCGGCTCGGCGCGATGGTGTTCGACGGCCCGAGTGGCGCCCTCCCGGATCAGGGACCGGGCTTTCTCCTTCGAGATCGAAATGGCTGACTCCCGAGACAGGCCCCGTTTCACCGCCACCGTGGTGATTCCGGGGACGAGTTCGGCCGCTTCGGCGCAGGCGTCCTCTTCCCCGGTGAGATAGATCAGGGGCATGTCGAAGGCCCCGTGACAGAGCGCCCACTGGGCGATCTCACCGATGGGCCTGCCGTTGAGTGTGATGGAGTAGATGGCGCGGCTGCTCTGAGTATGGTTCAGGTTGCTGGTGGCGACGCCACTCATGGCGTGCTGGCCGATGATGGCCGTCACGTCGTAGTCCTGAAGGACGGCGTCACGAACCGAGCGCGGGGCCACGGGGCGACCATGCAGCATCCTGGCCTCCGGGTGCATGTCCTCGTACCACAGTCCGCCGGGGCCGTGACCATCGATGACGAGCAGGTCGCTGCAGCCGGCGTGCAGAAACCCGTCGACGGCGGCATTGACCTCGGCCATGGCCAGCTTTCGGGCCAGAATATGATCCCGGCCCTCGGGATAGGTCTCGTGTTGAAAGGAGGTGACACCTGCCGTTCCCTCCAGGTCGGTCATGATGGCGATTCTCATCGGAGCAGCAGCACCTTGCCTGTGGCCGCTTGTGTGTCGGTACCCGGAGTCCGGGATAGGAGACGATACAGATAGACGCCACTGGCGGCGGCAGCACCGGCGTCTGTTCGCCCGTTCCAGATAGAGCGGTGACCACCCTTCTCGTACCACCCGGATGTTACTGTGGCCAGGCGCTGGCCGAGCAGATCGAAGACCACCAGTTCAATCTGTGACGCTGTCGCCAGCCGAAAAGGAACATCGGCCAGACTCGCATCATCCATGGAGCTGTCGCGTACCGTCAGACCGAAACGCCGTGACTGGGCATTGAATATCTCCTCCCAACCGTTGACGGTCTGCGCCGCTTGCGTTCCATATTTGCGGGACAGATCATCGGGTGCAGATCGGCCCCGTAGTAGGCGAGGGTGATGGCGATCGTCGTGTTCTGGCAGAAGCCGGAGGGGTTGATCGAGTTGAAGTACTGGTGGAAGTAGGGTACGTCGGTGACATACTGAGCGGAGACCGGCGTCGCCGCCAACAGCAGGCCAAGCAAGCCGCCGCCTACACGACGCCGGCACATGTCCTACCCTTTGAAACCGGCATCCTTATGGGCGCCGTCGCAGTAGGGCTTGTTCTTCGAGGCGCCACACCGGCACAGCGTGTAGTGATCCGTGGTCGGCGGGGTCTCGCCGGCGGTTTCGATGCCGCCGCGCACGTGCAGGGGGCCGTCCTCGGCGACGAAGATCTCCGGTGCGTTGAAAAACTCGTCGTGTATCTTGCCGTCGAGCTTATAGGCCAGCGCTCCCGAGGGGCAAGCGCGAATGGCAGCGATGATCTTGTCGCGTTCGCAGCCATCGGGGACCGAGACACGCTGCTCTCCCTCCCACTTGAAGAACGCCTCCGGCGCGCCATCGACACAGGAGCCAGCATGGCAGCAGACGCCGGCATCGTCGACGATGGTCAACTCCTGACCCTCGTACTGCCGCGCGGAGGAGGTCTCCTGACGTTCCTTGGCCCCGGTAAAGCCAGTACCTGTGTGGGACCCATCACAGAAGGGCTTGTTCTGCGATGCGCCACACCGGCACAGGACGATGACCTTGTTGACAGTCTTGATCGGCCGGTCCCGGGAATCGGTCAACTTCTGCAGGCCCTTCACGAGGAGGGGGCCGCCTTCCTGCACATCGATGGTCGGTTTGTCGTCGCTCATGTCGGCACTCTCCAGTTGAAGGGCCGCCCGTCACGCATATGTGAATCTACTCGACCCCTTCAGGCGGCGGCAAACTTGGCCTGGCGGGCGACTCTTTCTCGCAGGTGGCTCTGCAGTTCCTTCTTGCGAAGGCGCAGCGATCCCGGTGTCACCTCCATCAATTCGTCGGCATTCAGGTACTCGATGGCGTCGTCGAGGGAGAGGATGCGGTGCGGTGGCAACTGCTCGTCATCCCCGGTGGGGGCGGCACGATGCCCGGTACCCGGCTTACGTTTTGTCGGATTCACGGTCAGGTCGCCGGAACGGATATGCTCGCCGATGACCTGGCCGTCGTAGACCTCGGTACCCGGAGGTATGAAGAAGGTGCCTCGTTGCTTGAGATTGGTCAGCGAGTAGGCCGAGGCGACCCCCGTGTCACCGGAGACGAGGGAGCCGAAGTCCTGGGTGTCGATGGCCCCGGCAAAGGGAGCGTATTCGTGAAACAACGTGTGGTAGATGCCGTTGCCGCGCGTCGAGGTCAGGAAGGGATTGCGGAACCCGAGCATGCCGCGCGTGGGCACGACGTAGGTGCAGTGAACGATGCCGCCGTCGGTGTGGCGCATGTCCGTGAGCCGTCCGCGACGTCGGCCGAGCATCTCGCTGACGGCGCCGAGGTTGCCTGAAGGCACCTCGACATAGACCTCTTCGAAGGGCTCCTCGAGCCCGTTGTCGCCCTCGTGGTAGATGACCTCAGGCTGGCTCACGGCGAACTCGTACCCCTCGCGCCGCATCGTCTCGATGAGAATGGCCAGATGCAGTTCACCCCGCCCCGAGACCAGCCATTGCCCTGTGACCTCGGCATCCTCCACACGCAGAGCGACATTCTGTTCCAGTTCGCGGTGCAGGCGGTCACGGATCTGCCGACTCGTCAAGAAGCGGCCGTCCCGTCCGGCGAAGGGACTGGTGTTGATGGCGAAGGTCATGCGCACCGTCGGCTGCTCGACCTCGATCCGTGGCAACGCCCGAGGGTCCTCAATGTCGGTGATCGTATCGCCGATACCGATATTCTCAATTCCAGATAGGGCAACGATGCTGCCGGCACGAACCACGTCCTGAGCCTCGCGTTCGAGATTGCGGAAGGTGTAGACCTCACGGATGCGGGAGCTGTGAATGGTGCCGTCACGGTCGATGTGGGCCACCGCCTGGCCCGGGCGCAGTTCGCCGGATAGCAAGCGGCCGACGGCGATCTTGCCCACGTAGTTGCTGTACTGCAGGGTCGTCACCAGCAACTGGGGCGGCGCGTCGGGGTCGACCTCCGGCGGCGGGACGCTCTCGAGAATCGTATCGAACAGTGGCCCCAGATCGTCGGCCAGCGCTTCGTGATCGTGGCCGGCCCGGCCCTCGAGGGCTCGGGTAAACAAGATGGGGAAATCGCACTGCTCGTCGCTGGCATCCAGTTCGAGAAACAGATCGAGGGTTTGCTCCGTGACCCAGTCGGGTCGAGCCGCTGGACGGTCGATCTTGTTGACGACGAGGATCGCCTTCAACCCCTGGCGCAGAGCGTGACGCAACACGAAGCGGGTCTGCGGCATGGGCCCTTCGACGGCATCGACCAGCAGCAGCACGCCATCCACCATATTGAGGATACGCTCCACTTCACTGCCGAAGTCGGCGTGGCCCGGCGTGTCGACGAGGTTGATCGTCGTGTCGCCATAGAGGATCGCCGTGTTCTTTGCCGTAATCGTGATCCCACGCTCTCTTTCCAGGTCGTTGGAGTCGAGCACGCGGTCGACGACGGCCTGATTGTCATGGAATACGTGAGTCTGGCGCAACATGCCGTCCACCAGGGTTGTCTTGCCGTGATCGACATGGGCGATGATGGCGATGTTGCGGATGTTGTCAGCGGTCATTCTTGATTTCGTCCCAAACTGTGTCCATTTCTTCCAGTGTCGCCTCCTGCAGGCTCGCGCCGCGCTCGGCGAATACCCTTTCGACCTGACGGAAGCGTCCGTCGAACTTGTCCACGGCGCCACGCAGGGCATCCTCCGGGACAACCTTCATGAAGCGGGCGACATTCACCAGGGCGAAGAGCAGATCGCCGAACTCATCGGTGATGCGCTCCGGTGCGGCGCCGTCAGCACACTCCTGGCGCAACTCCTCGACCTCCTCGGTGACCTTGTCGAGTGCGCCATCGATCCGGTCCCAGTCGAACCCCACTCGAGACGCTTTTTCCTGCACGCGCTGGGCCCGCAGCAACGCCGGCAACGGCCGTGGCACGCCATCGAGGGCCGAGGGTGGTGGGCCTTCCCCGCCTCCCCGTTCTTCGAGCTTGATCTGTTCCCAGTTGCGCAGGACCTCACCGGCGCCCTCCACGTCGACATGGCCGAAGACGTGCGGATGCCGGCGGATCAGTTTGTCGACGATGGCGCGGCAGACATCGTCTGCCGTGAAGCGATCGGCCTCGGCCGCCACCTGGGCGTGGAACACGACCTGCAGCAGCACATCTCCCAGCTCGCTGCACAACTCGCTGTCCTGCCCGTCATCGATGGCGTCCAGGACCTCATAGGCCTCTTCCAGCAGATACGGCTTGAGGGTGACGTGATTCTGCTCGCGATCCCATGGGCAACCGTCAGGAGCGCGCAGGCGAGCCATGACGTGGATCAACTCCTCGAAGGGAGAACGGCCGCTGTCTTCGATCAAGTCTACTCCTCTGAGCCCGAGTTCAATTCGGAATACTTCACGTTGACACCGCGGGCCCGGTCGACGGGATACTGGCGACCGGAGTATTGCAGTTTGTCCCGCAGGATCGTCGAGACGTCGTACCCCAGGTTGGCGCTCATGAGCAGGACGAAATAGAGCACATCGGCCAGCTCGTGTCCGATCTCGACGCGACGCTTCTCATCCCGCAGTCGCTCCTCCATCTCCTCATTGGAGCGGAAGCGAAAGTGCTCGAGCAGTTCGGCTGCCTCCACCGACAGGCCGATGGCCAGGTCCTTGGGGGTGTGAAACTGATCCCAGTCACGCTCTTCAACGAACCGCCGGACCAGCGCTTTGAGTTCGCTGACGGCCGTCGCCTCGTCGTCGCGGATATCCATGATCGGGGGTCAATCCTGGTCGGTGACGCGTATCTGGCGGGCAAACAGAATGTATGGGGAGTCTGAGATTCCGCCACGGGCTTGTTCCAGCAACGACCGGGCTCTGGCCGCCGACGGCTCGAGAAGAGCGAAGAAGCGGCGGTAGAAGTGATCTGGATCGACCTCGACGAGGACGTTGACGAAGCGCGCCTCGTCGGTGATGGGGAGGGTTTCCTCGTAACGCCAGACGCCATCCACGGGAATCCGCGTGTCGAACAGTTCGGTCTGCCCGTCCACCGACAGGCGGCGCTGCACGGCGCGGGTCCGCAGGCTGCTCTCGATGACACCTCCATGGGCATCGGAGAGGAAGATCTTCACATACAGCGCTCCGGTCGTGTAGGTGGGCAGGGCATGTCCGGCACCGACGTTGCGCAGCCAGATGCCGAGATGCCCGCTGTCGTCACCAGCGTCACGCCAGTCCACCTCGAACTCGATGGCATCGCGCACGAAGTCGCGGTCGTGCAGGCCGCGCATGCGGTGGTCGCCGCGGGGCATGTGACAGCTCTGACATGTGAGTCCCTCTGCCGCTGCAGCGCTCCCGAGCCATTCGCTGTACGTGTTTTGCAGCAGCTTGCCCTCGAGGGCAAGACCATCGGCTTCGAACTGATGGCAGGCAGTACAGAACGCGGCGTCCTCGAACAGCTCCGGCGGGGCCTCAACTCCTCCGTGATGGGAGCCATCGATGGCGGCCGCCACCAGGCGATCCTGACTTGCCGGCCGTCCCGGGCCATAGTAGCGGTGAGAGCGAACGTGACAGCCGGCGCAGTCGACTCCGGCGGGTCCCAGGGCCGTGTCGTCATCGCCCAGGGACAGCGCCCTGACGATCTGTTCCCGCAATGGCGTGTGGCAGCTGAGGCACTCTTCGACAAATTCGGGCGAAGCGCCGACCAGCTGGGCTCTGAGGCCCGGGCTGAAGGCGGCAGCATGCTGACTCCGGCTCCACTCCTGCAGATGGCGTACGTGGCATTGGCCGCAGGCGGAGGGTTCGAGCCGGCGGCCCGCCTCGAACAACGGTGAGGGGTCGCCCTGGGCGGCGATGGGCAGGTCCCAGAAGGCCTGGGTGTCCTGCCGGCTGACCATCGGTGCACCGACGTCCGCAAGAGCGGCGACCATGGCCTGTTTCTGCGGCGCAGACAGCGGCAGGGCGGGCATCCCGCCACGAGGCCTGTCGTGTGCGGCAAGCCAGGAGATGGCCCGTTCCCTGCTCACCGGCCATCGCAATCGTGGTCCCTGTATCGCCTCCATGCCATGGCATTCGAAGCAGCCATGCACCAGGGCGGCCTGCATCCCCTCCGCCATATCGGATGTGTCCACCATCACACTTTGATCCGGCCCTCCAGGGGGATCGAAGCGACGGACCAGGAACGCACTCAAGTCGGCAATGTCCCGGACCGACAAAACGTAGGGATGGGACCCGGGGCTCAGTCCCTCTGTCGCGGGGCTGCCAAGGGCGGCCTGCAGCCAGTCGACACCGACCTTCCAGCCGAGGCGGTCGAGGGCAGGGCCGGTACGACCGCCGGTACCCCCTGCTGCGTGACAGCCCCGGCACTGCAGGCCCTCGAAGAGGCGTCCACCACGGTAGGCGTCGCCAACCGGCGGTTCGTCGCCAACCGGCGGTTCGTCCCCCGCGGCCTGGTCGCCCACCGGAGATGGCTCCATCGGGTCGAGACGGCCGAGGTCTGCAAGCCAGGAAACGATTCGGGCGCGGGCGGCATCACCCAGCTGCACGCGCGGCATCCGGCTTTGCGGCAGATAGGCGGTAGGGTCACGCAACCACAGATCGAGCCAGGCCGCATGGGTCTTGCGGCCCAGCCTGTCCAGACCGGGGCCGCGTGGATGCGGATAGGAGGGCAGGTCGAGATCGTGGCAGCCGGTGCATCCCAGACGGTGGAGGAGAAGACGTCCGGAGGCGATGTCCACCGGCTCCGGCTCCGGCAGGCGCGGCAGGAAGGGCTGGGTGAACCCCGTCTCATGGTCCCCGAGCAGATGGACCCCGCGGGACAAGGTAAGGGGATCGTCATCGGCGCCCACGGGAAGGGCACAGAGCAGGGCGCAGAGCAGGAGTGGGTGGCGACGCATCGCAGGAAGGTGATCTACCTCACAAGTACCTGTCAATGCAGGCGTTGCGGGGGAACTCCCCATGTCTCCGAGCATTCAAAAGGGACCTACTCGATCAGACCCACTTCAAGCAGACGTACCTTCAGGACCAAAGGATGCCCATGATGGAAGCGACTATAAAAAGCACTGCCCGTCCCGCAACGCAGCGCGGCGGTTCCAACGGTGACTCGATCCTGTCCAGCTATCTGCGAGACATCGGGGATTCGAGCCCACTATCCCGCGCAGCGGAAGGGGATCTGGCACGGCGCATCCGTGCCGGCGACGGCACGGCGCGCAACTGCCTGGTCGAAGCAAATCTCCGCTTCGTCGTTTCGGTGGCCAAGGACTACCAGGGCCGCGGACTCCACCTTTCCGAGTTGATCAGTGCCGGCAACGTGGGCCTCATCACGGCGGCGGAGCGCTTCGACGAGACCCGCGGCTTCAAGTTCATCTCGTACGCCGTGTGGTGGGTGCGTCAGTCGATCCTGCAGACGCTGATGGAGCAGTCCACGGTGCGGGTGCCGGCCAACCGCCTCGACCAGTTGTCGAAGATCACGCGCACCGTCGAGATGCTGCAGAAGAATGGCGAGTCCCCGTCCCTCGAGAAGGTGGCCGAAAATCTCGGCTGCTCGCTGGAGGATGTGGAGCAGACCATGGTCAGTGTGCAACCGGTACGCTCTCTGGACGCGCCCTTCGACGGGGGGGAGGAGCGCTGTCTGCTCGACTGCGTCTGGGATGAGGAGCAGCGCAGTGTCGAGGACGAGGTCTTCGGCTTCTCCCTGCAGGAGGATATCGATACAGCCCTGTCTGCCCTGTCGGCACGGGAGGCCAAAGTCCTGCGCCTCTATTACGGGATCGGTGAGGACAAGGCACTGACGCTGGACCAGATCGGTGCCCGTTTCCAGCTGACGCGGGAACGTGTGCGCCAGATCAAGGAGATCGCCCTCAGCAAGCTGCGCCACCCGAGGTTCCACGGGCGCTTGCGCCCGTACGCGGAAAACTGACGCAGGCACGCGAGTTGCTCGATGACGGGGGAGCGTCACGATGACGCTGGCGCCAGGGAGGCGCCGCGAGGCGGGACGGAGAAAGCCGTTCCGCCCACCTGTCACTCCGGACGGAAAGGACTTCCCCTCTTCCTACCGTTCAAGGGATGGAAGGGGTCTGCCGATACACCGGAACAGACCCCCCCAGGAGATATCGAGCCATGCATTCGACCACTACCCGGACCCGCGTCTCAAAGAACAACGTGATGATGCGTCTTGGGGCCTTCTTCTTTGTTGCCACGGGACTGTTTTTCGGAGCCCTGCTGGCGGCACTGGCAGGCGTCTCCGGCTGAATTCAGGTCTCTGGCGCGGCCACCGTCGCCGGACTTTCACAGCGTGTCTGTTTTCCATTGACGACCCTGTGGACCCCTCATATATTGCCGCTCGAAGCTGAGTTGTGAACGATTCCTGTTCGCGCGGCACACCCAGCGCGGTTTCGGCAAGGAATCGCGCTTTCGTTGTCTCCGATCGATCCGAGTCTCAAGAGAAGGCATATGGGCCGAGTCATCGCTGTCGCCAATCAGAAGGGTGGGGTCGGGAAGACGACGACTGCCGTGAACCTGTCCGCCTGCCTCGCCAATGACGGCAATCGGACCCTACTCATCGATCTCGACCCCCAGGCCAACGCCACCAGTGGTTGTGAGGCGGGGGTCGACAGCCTCGATGGTTCGGTGTACGAAGTCCTTCTGGGACATGCCCCTCTCGAGGCTGTCATCTGCTCTGCCGGCATCCCGGCTCTCGACCTGGCGCCATCACACATCTCGCTCGCTGGAGCCGAGGTGGAGATGGCCGCCGTTCTGGGCCGGGAGAAGCGTCTCACCGAAGCCCTCGACACGGTACGGCCTGACTACGACTTCGTCATCGTCGACTGTCCTCCCTCTCTTGGTCTGCTCACCGTCAACGCCCTCACGGCGGCCGACTCGGTGCTCATTCCAGTGCAGTGCGAGTACTACGCTCTCGAGGGTTTGAGCAAGCTGCTCAACTCGATCCAGCTGGTGCAACGCTACCTCAACCCCAGCCTCGAGATCGAGGGTGTCCTGCTGACCATGTACGACGAGCGACTGCAGTTGTCCAAGCGCGTCGCCGCGGAGGTCAAGTCGTACTTCCACGACAAGGTCTACGAAACGGCGATCAAGCGGAACGTCAGCCTGGCGGCAGCTCCCAGTTTCGGGCAGCCGGTGATTCTATATGAGCCACGGTCTACGGGAGCCGACAACTATCGGCGCCTGGCCGGCGAGGTCGGCCATTCGCAAGAGGCGGCGCTGGCCTGACCCGAAGAGCGGCCCTGCAGATTGTGGTTACAGAAGACAGACGCCACCCAACAACCGGTGGCGTTTTTTCGTTCTACCGGAGGATGTCACCATGGCCATCGTCGATACCCACTGTCACGCCGGGTTGCTCAAGTACGAACCCGTGGAGTCTCTGTTGAGACACATGCAGGTGTCCGGTGTCGAGCAGGCTGTGCTGATCCAGTATGCCGGCAACACCGACAACGAGTACCTCGTCGACTGTCTGTCACGCTTCCCCGGGAAGCTGGCGGCGGCGATGATTGTGCCCGAGGACGATGATGGCACCGCCGTCCGCCAATGGGCTGATCGGGGGATTCAGGGCATCCGGCTGGCTCTCAAGGCCAGAGCGAAACCAACCGACGGGCTGGCCCAATGGCGCGCGGCGGCCGAGACGGGGCTCGTCGTCAGTGCCCCCTGTCGACCGGCGTGGCTGCTGTCGTCCGAGTTCTTCGAAGTGGTCGACACCTTCCCCGATCTGGCCATCGTCATCGAGCACCTCGGCGGTATCGGCGCCGACGCCGCGCCTCCTTACGACGAGTTTCGATCGGCCCTCGAGGGCCTGTCAGGTCGGCCCAACGTGTCGATGAAGCTGCCCGGATTCGGCGAATTCTGCCGGGTCCCGATGCCCTTTGAACCGATCCCGCCTCTGGCGCGTATGGCCCTGGACGCCTTCGGTCCCCAACGCCTGATGTGGGGGTCCGACTATCCGCCGGTGAGTTCACGCGAAGGCTACGACAACTCGCTGCGCGTACCGATGGAGTACTTCGCCGACCTGAGCGAGACGGATCGGTCCGCCATCTTCGGGGACACCGCTCGGGCGATCTGGCAGCTGCCCGACGACCTGCCAGTCGTTACCGCGTAAGGCGCAGAATACAACTCTTCAGCAGCGGCTTGGAGCCACCGCTCCGGAAGTCGGCGCCGGCGCCGGGGGCCGGTTCAAGCGTGGTTCGAGAGTCGGCGACGGTGGCCTCGAAGCGTGCCTGCGACCAGCCCTCATAGTTCGACGACACCAGCAGCCACCCCCCCGGGTTGATGAGGTCCACACAGGCGCGCACCAGATCCGCCAGATCCCGCTCGATGCGGAACACGTCACGGCGGCCCCGCCCACGGCCAAAGGAGGGCGGGTCACAGACGATACCATCGAAGCGCCGTCCCCGCTTGCGACATCCTGCCACCAGGAGGCGGGCGTCGACGGCACTGTATTCCACCCGATCGGCCTCGTGAGCCAGGTCATTGGCGGCGGTGTTGTCACGAGCCCAGTCGAGATAGGACCGACTCACGTCCACCTGGAAGACCTGCTCGGCTCCCCCAGACAGCGCCGCAATGCCAAAGCCTCCCGTATAGGCGAACAGATTGAGAATGCGGGCGCCTTCGGCGTGCTGTCGAACCCAGAGGCGGTTGTCACGCTGGTCGAGGAAGAGGCCAGGAGACTGTCCACTGCCGGCGCGAAGTCCAAAACGCAACCCGTTCTCGTCGCCGTGCCAGGCAGCAGGGGCGGCGGCGGAGGCGGCGTGCCGACGGGAGTTTGGATCCCGGCCCCGATCCTGCATGCCGTGAACATGCCAGTGCTTTGATCCGGCGGCCGAGGTCAGCGACTCGCACCATGACAACTCATCCCGCGTCGGCATCCCTGCAGCATAACGATAGAACCAGCACACGGGTCCGAAGCGGTCGCAGCGCATGCTCTCATCCTCTGCATGCAGCAACCGCAGGCAGGTGTGCGGATCGGCCAGATCGAACAGCTCACGGCGTTGCCGCAATGCGGCATGCCAGGCCGCCGGAAGATCCGTCACGACTGGGCCGTGCGACGAATGCCGTGGCGCCGGAGTCGGTCGTGCAGTGTGGAGCGCTTCATGCCCAGACGACGTGCCGCTGCCGACAGGTTGCCCCCCGTCTGCTCCAGGGCAGCCTCGAGCTGTGTGCGTTCGTCCCCCCTGTCGGGCGCCTGAAGTCGGCTGCCTGATTCACCGTGCCCCAGGGCCGACCAGAGGTGTTGCGATGTGAGCACCGGGCCGTCGCACATCAGCACGGCACGTTTCATGACGACGCTCAGCTCACGCACGTTGTTGGCGCGCCAGTCGCAGCGACACAGCCACTCCCGAGCGCCGTCGGCGAGGGATTGGACGTGGGGTCGGTGCAACTGACGTCGGAAGAGTCCCAGGAAGTGATCGGCGAGGTGTGGGATATCGCATCGTCGCTGGCGTAGAGGTGGGAGTTCGACGACGAAATCCGCAAGACGATAGTAGAGATCCTGACGGAAACCACCATGTGCCATGGCGGCGTTCAGGTCACGATTCGTCGCCGACACGACGCGCACGTCGACGGTGACTTCCTCACACTCGCCCACCGGTCGTACGGCGCGTTCCTGCAGGGCGCGCAGCAACTTGGGCTGCAGCCGCGGCGGCAATTCACCGACCTCGTCGAGGAACAGCGTGCCGCCGTGGGCCTGCTGGAACAACCCTTCCCGGTCTTCGGTAGCGCCGGTGAAGGCTCCCCGTCGATAGCCGAACAGATCGGCTTCGAGCAGGCTGTCAGGCAGGGCGGCACAGTTGACGGCGACGAATCGGTGGGGGCACCGAAGGGGATCCGCCTCGTGCAGCAGACGGGCAATGAGTTCCTTGCCGGTGCCGCTCTCGCCGCGGATCAGCACGTCCACCGGCAGTCCGAGGACCCGCTTCACATCAGTGACGATTTCGCGCAGGCCATCCTGAGCCTGCAACAGATCAAGGACGGGACCAGGCGGGTCGCTTTCAGTTCGGGTCTTCATGCCGATCAATATGACACCGGCCGTACCGGCGCTCAAGCTCCACCTCTTCCGACATCGCGCAGTTTGCCGGCACCCTCGCCATTGGTGGTGACGCCGACCGGTACCGGCCCTGAGGGAAACGCTACCGGCCGACACGCAACGGCGTCGCCTGCCCACATGGCGCGGCGCCAGGTACGGAGATCGCTGTCCCCTTCCGGTGCACGTCCTCTGCTCCACACTCAACTCAACCCACAGGGAGGCACCCCGTGCTTCAGGTCAGACCGAGTTATCCCACCGACGTAACTGTTGTCGCTTCGCCACCTCGCCACAAACGACCGGGAGCGGCCCTGCTGACGTCACGGAGTCAATACATGAGGCATCTCGTGGCGCAGGTGCAGCGGGTCGCCAAGGAAGAGGCGACGGTGCTGCTCACCGGCGAGAGCGGCACGGGCAAGGGTGTGCTGGCAAGGGTCATTCACGAACACAGTGGGCGTGCCGATGGTCCTTTCGTCGACGTCAATTGCGCCTCCTTGCCGGAAAGTGTCCTCGAGTCGGAGCTGTTCGGCCACGAGAAGGGAGCTTTTACCGGCGCCGTGCGGCAGCGCATCGGGCGCCTGGAGCAGGCACGGGGGGGAACTCTGTTCATCGATGAAGTGGGCGTAGCCGATACGCGCGTGCAGACGCGCCTGCTGCGGGTGCTGCAGGAACGCCGCTTCGAACGGGTAGGCGGCGACAGGACGATCACAGCCAACGTGCGGGTCGTGGCGGCAACCAATGCCGACCTGGCGGCGGCAGTACGGGACGGACGGTTTCGTGAGGATCTCTACTACAGACTGCACGTGGTGCCCTTCGAACTGCCGCCGCTACGTGACCGTCGCGAAGACGTGCCTCTGCTCGCCCAACACTTCCTGCGGTATCGAACCGGTACCTGCGAGTGCCGGATCGACGACGAGGCACTGACGTTGTTGGCAGCCTATCCCTGGCCCGGCAACATCCGCGAACTCGAGAACACTCTCGAGCGTATGGCCGTACTTGGCGGGCCGTTGCTGACGGCCCGGGACGTGCCGCCGGAGATCGTGCGCTGGCGGGAAGAACGGGATCCGGAAGAGCTGTGTGACCTTGGGGCGGTCAGTTACCGTGAAGCTCGCGAGTGGTTCGATCGGCGATTCCTGTGCGGCGCACTGCGTCGGCACAACGGTGTCCTGACTCGCGTTGCCGAGGACATCGGCATGTCACGCAAGTATCTCTACGCCAGGCTCGACCGTCTCGACATCGACGTCTCCCGCTTCCGCACGAGCGATCGGGCCGCGTAGTCTCGGCGGGTTACAGAGCTGTGTCGGGCGGTGCCCCGCGGAAGCGATCCAGTTGCTCGCACAGGTATTCGTAGTACTCGCCATCGGCTGGTTCCAGCTCGAGGCAGCGGCGGATCAGCGCCGTCGCCTGGAGGGTGCGCCCCTGCCGGAACAGGACCTCGGCGTAGGTGTCGAGATAGACGACGTTGTCGGCATCGGTCTTCACCGCTCGCAGCGAGAGTTCCTGCGCCCGATCGAGGTCGAGATCGGCCTCGGCGTACGTCCAGGCCAGGTTGTTGAGCGTCAACGGCGAGGGGCGTTCAGCGATGGCGCGCTCGTAGAAGAGGATGGCCCGGCGGCGGTCTCCCGAGTTATAGAACGCCATGGCGATGCGCGCCGCAGTGGACCCCGCATCGGTGCTGACATCGAGTGCCTGTTCGAAGAAGTCCTGCGCCTGCGGCAGAAGCTGGCGGCGCAACTGCATCTCTCCTGCGGTGACCAGCAGACGGGGGTCATCTGGTGTCAGCAGCAGCGCATCCTCGAGCACCCGGCTGGCCTCTTCCAGACGCTCCTGTTCGGCGTAGACCCGGCTCAACTCGAAGTGGGCCAGGACGAGATCCTCGTCTGGCGCCGTCGTATCCGGAGCGGCAACGGCCGCCTCCAGCAGAGCGAGGGCGCGCTCCTCGTCGCCGACGGCACGGTGGGCCCATCCCAGATTCAGTTTGAGCAGCCAGTGTTCGGGATGTTCGATGACGAGCCGCTGCAGGGCCATCAGAGCGAGATCCTCGCGTTCGCCGTCGATGCAGATCGACCGCAGCGTTCCGTAGAGTCGCGAGTCGTCGGGGTCCAGACGCAAGGCCTGTTCGACGGCAGCAGCGGCGGGCTCGGGTTGCCCCAGACCCGCCAGGGCCAGGGCGGCAATAACCCGGGGCGTTGCCGCTTCCGGCGTTTCGCGGATGGCCCGTCGCGCCTCGCGCAGGGCACGTTCGTGCTGGCCCCGGTCGAGAAAGTGGGCTGCCAGCTGATCGTGCGCCACGCCGGGAACACCGCAGTGATTCTGTACGACGAAGACCCCGGCAACCGCCAGCATCCAGCCTCCAGAGCGCAGCCGGTCAAGCAGGGCCCCTGGTTCCAGCCTGGGTCGCATCAGTACTCGTGTCGATGGGCGTAGATGTGCAGCAGCAGGCCGACGGCGAGGCAATTGGTCAACAGCGAAGATCCCCCGTAGCTGAGAAAGGGCAAGGGCAGGCCGGTGACGGGCATGACACCGATGGTCATGCCGACGTTGACGAAGACGTGGAAGGCAAGCATGGAGGCCAGCCCCACCGCCAGCAGACTGGCAAAACGGTTGTTGGCGATGGTGCCGATGTAGAGACTGCGCCAGATCATGAAGAGGAACAACGACAGTACAAAGACGGCGCCGACAAAGCCGAGTTCCTCGCCGATGACGGAAAAGATAAAGTCCGTGTGGGCCGCCGGCAGAAACTCGTACTTGGTCTGTGTCCCCTGCAGAAAGCCTTTGCCTGTGGGGCCCCCGGAGCCGATGGCGATCTTCGACTGGATGATATTCCAGCCTGAACCGAGAGCGTCGCTCTCCGGGTCGAGGAAAGTCATGATGCGGGCCTTCTGGTACCCGCGCAGGAAGTTCGCCCATAGATAGGTGGTCACCAGTCCGGCCGAGAGGTTCACCCCGAGCAGCGTCAAGGTTACCCACAACCGGGCCAGCAGCAGCTGGATGACGACCGAGCTGGCGATGATGAACAGGGCGAAGACGACGGCAGACTGATCCTGCCAGAGAGGCTCGAAGCTGAAGACGACACTCAACAACGGGGCGGTGAGGAAGAACACGTGCAGCGGCCGCATCCCAGCCCAATAGAGCATCGGAATCAGGGCGGCACCGAAGGACACGGCCGTGCCGAGATCCGGCTGCCTGGCGACCAGACTCATCGGCAGCGCCGCCAGGAACACGGCGAGGCCGACAGCGCGTGGGCCGGAGACGCGTTCGGAGGACTGGTCGCCGAGAAATCGGGCGATGGCCATGATGGTGGCGATCTTGGCGAATTCCGACGGCTGCAGCCGGAGGGTGCCGACGGACAGCCAGCGTGCCGGGTTGCCCGTACCCCAGACCAGGACGGCCACGAGGGACAGCAGCCCGATTCCGTAGAGCGGATAGGCCATTTCGTAGAACAGCTTGTCGGGAACGTAGACCACGGCCACCGCTGCCAGCACGGCAAACAGGGCAAACAGGGCCTGGCTGCGCCACGCCCCCGATCCGCTGGCGGCGCTGAAGACCATCGTCACGCCGAAAGCGATCATCATGACCATGGCCACGAGCAGGCTGAGATCGATCTCACGTCGCATGATCGCTCAGCTGCCCCCGATCCCGTCGGTGTCCGCCGAGACGGCCATGGCGCGGCCTTTTGCCTGGTCTGCCAGGTATGCCTCGATCACGGCACGAGCCACGGGCCCGGCGTTCGATCCGCCTCCGCCGCCACCCTCGACGACGACGGCGACGGCAATCTCCGGATCTTCGTACGGGGCGAAGGCGACGAACCAGGCGTCGTCATCGGCTCTCGGGCCCTGCGCCGTTCCCGACTTTCCCGCCAACTCGATGCCGGCGATCCGGGCGCGCTTGCCCGTGCCGTTCTCGCCGTGGACGACGCGGTACATGGCCCGACGTACGATGTCGAGGGTGGCATCGGAGATCCCTTCGAGGCGAACCGGATCCGGAGCCTCCCCGGACAGGTGTGGGGTGACCAGGTACCCACCGTTGCCCAGAGCGGCGACATAACGGGCCATCTGCAGGGGGGTCACGAGCATGTAGCCCTGGCCGATGACGAGGTTCATCAGGTGGCCGGTAACCCAACCCTCGCGTTCCTTGTGAAACTGACGGTCCGGCAGGATGCCGGACAACTCTGACGGATCCAGGTCGATGTGGGTCGGCATACCGAAACCGAAGCGGGCGCCGAACTCGTGCCAGGCCTCGATGCCGAGAATCTGCGCCAGGTGGTTGAAGTAGATGTTGCACGAGGTCTCCATGGCCTCGAGCAGGTTCAACTCGCCGTGACCCTCGCGGTTGTTGCAGCGGAACACGACATCACCCACCTGCAGGGAACCGGCGCACGCGGCGAAGGTGGACAGCGTATCGGTGATGCCGTTCTCGAGCGCCGCCACGGCGCCGATCATCTTCAGCGTCGAACCCGGCGGGTAGCCGCCCTGGATGGCGCGGTTCAACATCGGCTTGGCGGGGTCCTGAATCAGCCGCTGGCGTTCGGTCTGCGAGCCGTACGAGACGAACACGTTGGGGTCGTAGGACGGGTGACTCACCAGGGCCAGCACAGCGCCGGTGCGGGCGTCGAGAGCCACGACGCTGCCGGCCAGTGACTCGGGCAGAGCGCCGGCGGCGGCACGCTGGATGTCCATGTCGACGGTGAGACGAAGATCCCGGCCAGGACGAGGCGCCCTCTCGCGATCCGGGAAGGGATGATCATTGATGACTCGTTCGCGCACGTCGACTTCCACATAGTTGACCCCGTCCCATCCCCGGAGACTGTCCTGATAGACCCGCTCGAGTCCGGTCTGGCCGACGTAGTCCCCGGCGACGTACGGTCGGCCCCTGGAACTGGCCAGATCATCCTGCTGTTCACCCATGTAGCCGATGATGTGTGCCGCCAGCGCCCCGTGCGGGTAGAGACGCTGTGGTTCGATGGCGACGTCAAGAGGCCATTCGTCCCGCAGGCGCTCCTCGACGATAGCCACGGTGGGAAAATCGACATCTCGCTTCAGGCGGATCGTGCGCTCCCGGCCCCGTTTTCCGAGCTGTACCAACTGTCCCGTGGCCTCCTCGAACACAGCGATGGCCTCCGCGTCACTCTCGCTGGAGCCACGGATCAGCTGGATGCTGTAGGCGGCACGGTTGCGTGCCAGCACCTCGCCGTCGCGATCGACGACGAGGCCGCGGGGCGCCTTCAGCCGTCGTTGGGCGATGCGGTTGTCCTCCGACTCCTTGGCGTAGTCGTCGGCTGTCGTAATCTGCAGATGAAACAGCCGCAGGAAGAGGATGGCGAACAGCAGTCCTGCCAGGATCATCAACGCCCGCATCTTGCGGGCCCAGTCTTCGAGGATTTCGGGGTCCAAGGCGAAAAGGGCCTCAGGCGGGGATCAACTCGCGCCGGATGCGCAGCAGCCAGGCGATGAAGAATCCCAGGATTCCAGTGTAGATGGCGCGACCGATGCCGAACCGCACCATCAGATAGGGGACTTCGGATATGGAGGTGGCACTAGAGCCGATGTAGAAGATCGAATCGTGCAGCAGGACGGCAGCGATGAGGACGGCGACCTGGACCTGCACCGAGTCGGCCAGGATGCCACCGCGACCGACGCCGACGGCGAAGCCGACGAGAGACTTGGCCAGCGCGTTCAGCCCCAGATCCTGCGGCGAGTAGGTGTCCTGACAGAGACCGATGGCGAAGCCGAGCAGCGCCGCCTCGATCTGGCCTGCCAGCAGAGCGATGAAAACGATGACGAGCAGGATGAGATCAGGCTGCAGACCACCGATCTGCAGATGGCGCACCCACGTCGTCTGCAGGATGAAGACCAGTGCCAGGTAAAGAATGTGCCGCAGGACCGAGAGCATACGGGCGCTAGTCGAGCTGCTGCCGGCTCGGGATCCGCAGTTCCATGCCTGTAAGCAGCGTCGAAGAGAGGCTCATCTGGTTGCGGCGGGCGATCTGGGCTGCCTCGACGCCGAAGCGACGGGCGATGCTGTAGAGGGTGTCTCCGCGCACGACGGTGTAAGAGTCCTCGGCGCCGGTCTGAACGGCGGCTACGTACAGAGACTGTCCGGGCCGGATGACATCCTCGATCAGGCCGTTCCACCGCTTCAGATCGGAGACGGCCACCTGGTGAGTACGGGCGATGGCCCACAGGCTTTCTCCGCCCCGGACGGTGTGCACGGCGCGGCCGCTGTCCGTGGTCACCACCGGTGCGCGTTGACGAGCTGTCAGCACCTGTGTGCCCACCTTGAGCTTGTCCCCGGGGCGAATGATGTCACCGGTGATGCCGTTCCAGCTGCGCAGATCCCGCAACGAGATACGGTACCTCGAAGCGATGGTCGACAGGGATTCTCCGCGCCGTACAGTGTGGGTGCCTGAACCCGCGGGAGCGACCTTGCCTCCGGCGATCGGAATCACGACGACCTGCCCGGGACGGATGAGGGAAGCGTTGGCCAGACCGTTGGCGCCGGCAAGGTCGCCAGTAGACACGCCGAAGGCCCGGGCGATGTTCCACAGGTTGTCGCCCCGTGACACCTTGTACTCGTAGATGCCACTGCGCTCCGACTTCGGCATGCGGTTGAAGGCGGCAAGGAAACCGGCGCCCTGGCCTGGGGGCACGTTGAACAGGTAACCCTTCTTCGGTCGGTGAGGCGTGAAGAGATTGCGCAGCTCCGGGTTGAGGACACGCAGGGGGCCGGTGTCGCTGAAGCCGAGAAGGCGTGCCGCCGTCTTCAGGTCGATCAATTCGGTCAGCTTGACCTGGTCCCAGGTGATCGCCGCGTCAACTGCAGGCGCCTCGAAACCAAAGCGGGCCGGGTCTTTGGCGATGACAGCTGCCGCCATCAGCAGGGGCAAGTAGTTACGTGTCTCCCGCGGCAGTTCGAGGCGCCAGAAGTCGTCGGTGCCGGCCTTCTCGATGGCCCGCCGCACACGTCCCCGTCCTGAGTTGTAAGCCGCCGCGGCGAGACGCCAGTCACCGAATTCCTTGTACAGGCTTCTCAGGTGACGGACAGCGGCCTGTGTCGACTTCACCGGGTCACGGCGTTCGTCGACCCAGTTGTCGATGCGCAGTCCCTCGAGACGGCCGGTGGAACGGACGAACTGCCACAGCCCGGCGGCGTGGGCCCGCGAGTAGGCTCGTGGGTTGAAGCCGCTCTCGATCATCGACAGGTAGAACAGGTCCTCCGGCATTCCCGCCTGACGCAGGATGGGAACGATGACGTCACGATAGCGACCGGAGCGTCGATGCCACGCTTCCCAGGTCTGCCGACCGCGCGTCTGGAAGAAGTGAATGCTGGAGGCGACCTGGGCGTTGGCGTCAACAGGCAGATCGCAGTGCGGCGCCAGCTGGTGGATGCGAATCAGCGGCACAGCGTCGGCGGGGAATTCCTCGAGGATCTCGTCTCCCAACTCCATCAACAGCAGGGAGAGTGGACTGTCGGGAGACAGGTTCTCCACGTGCGGCAGGACACCCAGATAGGCGCGTTCGACGACCTCGACCACGGCATCGACTTCCGCCTGTGGGTCTCGCTGTCCGAGAGCCCCCTCCAGGTGCGGGCTGTCGTCGACAGCGGCGAGCGTGTAGTAGGCCTGATCGAGTTCCTCGCGGGCGCCATCGTAGCGACCGGCGGCACTCTCGTCGAGGGCGCGAAGCCAGCGCCAGCGGGCCGTCTTCAGGGCGCCGTCAAACTCCTGCTCCAGGACCGGATCCACCGCCAGTGAATCGACGACGTCGGCTACCGACAACGGCGCCTGGGCATGGCCGGCCCAGAACGGCGCACAGGCGACCCATTGCAGGGCGCCCAGCAGGCCGACCGCGATCCTGACACACAGTCCGATGTTCACCGGTTGTCTTGCTCCTCTCGTGGCAGGTAGACCTCATCCGGAAACTGCGCCGCTTTCCGGTACCCCAGCAATCGACAGCGCTCGACGAACCGCTGCGTCTGCGATTCGGTGCGGAACCCACCGGCGAGCACCTTGTGATACGGCGCCTCGAACTTGACGATCACATCCTCCCGTTTGAGCCGTCTCATGACTCCCCCGCGAAGCTCCTGGGCCTTCCGCGAATCCCTGAACTGGTCGATCAACACGCGGTACCCCTGGACGCGGACGAGTTCGGCCTCCGGAGGATCGACCTCGGGAACCGGCAGATCATCGTCCGGCCAATCGACTGGTGCACTGTCGGCAAGGGAGCTGTCGGAAAACGCATCGGTGTATACCTCCGCCTCCGGACGGTCATCGGCGCCTTCGTTCTCCCACACCATCGGTCCTGCTGCCGTTGCCGACTGCAGCGTATCGCTGACGAGGAAGGCACCCTCGTACCCGAGGCTGAGAGCGATGATCTGTGAACGCAGCCCCTCGGCGTGGGCGGCGTCGATGTGACGGCCGACGCGCACGGCGAAGAGGCGTCCCTGGGAGACGACCTCGGCCGGCACTCCGAAACGGCGTCCCAGTTCGTCGGCGATGGCCTGAGCACCCTCCTGACGTCTCAAGGCGATGACCTGGACGCGATGGACCGCCACGGTGACGCTGTCAGCGGGTTCGTCGATCTCGAGCCTGGGCGCGACATCGGCCGGCTCGGAGGGGACGGCCGGGGCGGTGAACACCGGATCGATCAGCAGCAGGTCCTGGCGGAAGCGGGCGGGGTCGAAGCTCTCCCGTACCGCCACCTCGGTGGTGCCCGTGGCGGCGGCCTGGCGCTGGACGACGGGAGGCGTCTGTGCGTGGCTGGCGCAGCCGGACGCCGACAGGGCGGCGATGCTGACGCAAGCTGCCACGACCCGTGGAGGGGAGAGGGAGGGCATCATACCTGACCGGAGTCGAGGGCGGCGGGAATCGCCGTGCCCCAGGACTGCAGCGTGTCGGCAAAGGGGGCCCGAGCCACACCATGTTCGGTGATGATGGCCGCCACCAGGTCGTGTGGTGTGACATCGAAGGCCGGGTTGAACACCCCGACACCCTCCGGCACGGTGCGGGCGCCGAAACCCTCGGTGACTTCGCTCTCGGCACGCTCCTCGATGGGAATCCGGTCGCCGGCATCCAGTTCGAGATCGACGGTGGACGTGGGGGCGGCCACGTAGAAGGGGACTTCATGCGCCCGGGCGAGCAGGGCGACTCCATAGGTGCCGATCTTGTTGGCCACGTCCCCGTTGGCGGCAATACGATCGGCGCCGGTGATGACACAGTCGACACGCCGGTCGCGTAGAACGGTGGCGGCGGCGACGTCGCAGATGACGGTGACATCGACGCCGCGACGCTGCAATTCCCAACTGGTCAGGCGGGCCCCCTGCAGAAGGGGGCGGGTCTCGTCGGCGTACACGCGGATCTTCTTGCCCTGCTCTACGGCGGCATAGATGACGCCGAGAGCCGTCCCCCAGCCGGTGGTCGCGAGAGCTCCGGCATTACAGTGCGTCAGGACCGTGGCATCATCGGGAAGCAATGCCGCACCGTGTTCCCCCATGCGCCGGCATAGCTCGATATCGTCTTCGTGAACCTGTCGAGCCGCCGCCACGAGGTGTGCATAGAGATCGCCATCGGCCTGTCCGACGCCGGCATCGAGGGCACGGCACATGTGGTCGAGGGCCCAGAACAGGTTGACCGCCGTCGGCCGGGTCCTGGCGAGTCGTTCGATGGCGGCCGTCACCACCCGGGCCATGTGACCGGATCCACGACCGTGCCAGGCGCCGAGGGCAGTACCATAGGCGGCGGCGACGCCGATGGCAGGGGCGCCTCGGACACGAAGGGACTCGATGGCCTCAGCGACGGTCTCCACGTCCTCACAATCGAGCAGCACCTCATGTGTGGGCAGCCGGGTCTGGTCGAGCAGAACCAGTGCCGGCGGCGCCTCGCCGGCCTGGCGCCAGCTCAGCGTGGCGAGAGGGTCAGCGGTCATCATCCGGGTTCCCGGTCACCGGGGCAAAATCCAGAGTGTCGGCGTCTGTCTCCTCCGTCCAGGCATCGCCGAAACGGGAAACATCAGCATCACCCCACAGCTTCTCGAGCGCATAGAAGTCACGCGCTTCGTCGCGGAAGACGTGAACGACGATGTCCACCAGATCCAGCAGGACCCAGCGCAGGGATTCGGTACCCTCAATGTGCCAGGGCCTGTGCCCGGCCTCCCGCAAGGTATGGGCTACATCGTTGGCCAGAGCCCGTACGTGGGGCTCTGACGTTCCGGTGCAGATGACGAAGAAATCAGCCGCATCGCTGACACCACGCAGATCTATGAGAACTACGTCAAGAGCTTTCCTGTCCTGCAGCGTGTCGACGATCAGACGGAGGCGGGGGGCCGTGTCGACGGGAGGGGAGGTGAGTTCGGTGTTGATTTCTGGCTCCTACGGTTCGAGTAAGCGGAGTCGCTTGTAGTCACGTCCGATGATGACAGTTACCTCTTCCAGGCGGTAATCGTCATCGCTGATCTGCTGAATGGTGTGCGGGATGCCCAGCGTACTGGCCACACCCCGGGCACGCTCGAGGTCACCGGTGCGATCGATCACGAGGGACTCGACGAAGTCGAAGCTGGAGGCATTGCCTTCGTGGATGACGTCGATGCCCAGAGACCGTGCTCTGCGCGTCATACGAGCCGCAACGTGGGGATCACCGCAACCGTTGAGCACGGCGACACGGAAGGAACCCCGCAGGGCCGGCACAGGTGTCGATGCCGGCGTCTGGGCCGAGGATCCCCACTGCGGTCGCAACGCCACACCCAGAAGGACGATGCCAGCGACGCTGGCCAGCAGCCAGAGGGCTTTTTCCTGCACGAATAGGCGGAATCCGGAAAGGCAGGGGATGGGGCAGGAAGCGAGTCGTACGTGATTTGGGGGTACTAAGATGGCGGCGGGCGCCGCCGAAAGTCAATATTAAAGGGCGCCAGAGCTGGCCGGGATGGTCAGATGGGCGCGGAGGGACTACGCCGTCAGCAGACCCATGCCGACCCGAATCACCAGATACACCGAGGCGATCAGTGTGAGGCCACGGGCAAGGATATCGGAGAGATCCAATGGTGTCTGCATGGCGAGGATCCTGTTCGAAGGGTGAACAAAAAAGCAGCTATCTATTCAAATAGATACTGCTCAAATGATCCCTCGTCAAGCGATTTTGACTACGGCGCTAGAACAGACCCGAGTACTTGAAGGTCATGATATAGTCCTGGCTGCCCTTCCGTTTGGCCCGCGGACGGGAATCGTAGATGTCCCAGCCGAAGCCGAAAAGAAACCGGTCCTTGTACATCGACACGGCGATTCCCATCGACACGGCGATCGAGTTGCCCGTGGAGAGGGCCTCCAGAACATTTCCGGTGGCGGTGAGGTGTACACCTGAAACAGCAGGGTGTTCGGCATTGTGCCAGCTGACGAAAGCCAGACCTGGCAGGCCGATGAGACGTTCGGTCTTGCCCTTCACGCGCTTGCCTTCGCTATCGGTCCAGTCCCGCCCGGGACGGATTGTCAGGAACGACACCAGCGGTTTGGCCTCGAAGTCCCAGCGCCAGCCTCCGGCCTCCAGCAACTGGCTGATCGACTGCGGTGGGGCTCCGGGGTAGCTGTGCGTCGTCAGTTTCAGACGAACCCGCTTGATCCCCTCCTCCTTCAGACGGAGGTTGAAGCCCTCCGCCAGCACGTCACCCTCCGAGTCCTCGTAGATCTGCACCGTCGTCTGCTTGCCGCCGCCCTTCGGGTCATAGTTCTCGTCGAGTTCGGTCCATTCGATGTCGATCCTGCGGCCCACAAGAGCCTGACGCAGGGAGTCGGGAACCTGGAAGCGGAGGTCGATCTTGCTGCCTTCCCGCACTACCAGCGGCGTGTTATTCCACGGGGTCGCCAGGGGCTGCGGCGTGTCCTTGCGTGAGATGATGACCGAGGTGATCCGCGCCAGATCGATGTTTTCCAGCGCCCCCTGACCCTTGATCTTGATCGGCTGCGCTTTGTCCCGCACGTCGTTGCTGACCAGCAGGATCTGTCCGAAGCGCTCGCCCAGTGCCTGGGGCGAGAAGTACACCTTCAGCGTCGTTGACTGCCCTGGCTCGAGTGCGAAGGCGTCGGGCACGACGCGAGCTTCATGCGTCAGGGCGTTGGCCTTGACCTGGAGGGCTGTGTCCCCCGAGTTGGTCGCCACCAGGGTGTGCATGGAGCTGTCTCCGAGTACGACGAAGCCGAAATCGACGACCCCTGTGGGATGCAGCTCGATCTCGGCGGCCACGCCGGTACCGTTAAGGAGAATCTCAAGGGTCTCGGTGCCCTCCTCCCAGAATCCCTCCAGCCTCAGTGTGCCCGTGCTCAGGCCGCGTGCGGCGGGCTCATAGGTGACGTTGATGGGCAGGGATCGCAGGCTGTTGGCGGGCAACAGGAACTTGCTGTCCGGCGAGACCTGCTTATAGAGGGTGAAAGCATCGTTCGTGGAGTGGATGCGGCTGATGGTGAAATCGGCGTTGCCGATGTTGACCAGATCGATCAGTCCGCTGCCGGCCTCACCCACGGGCACGCGGCCGAAATCGTAGGTGGAGGGCGTCAGCTTGAGATACTTCCCGGTACCGCGAAGCAGAAAGCGGCTGCGTCCGGACTCGGTTTCCAGCCAGAGCACGGCTTCGCGTTCGCCGATCACTTTCGGTTGGAAGGTGAGATCCACCTTGCCGCTCTCGCCGGGTTGCAGCAGGAGGGCGCCTGTCTCCAGGCTGAACTCGGCATCCGCTCCTTCCTCCAGTTCAAACCGAGCCGTGTACGGACTGCCACCTCGGTTCCACAGCAACAGCTGCTCGCGGGCCGGCTTGCCGATGGGCACGCTACCGAACTGTACGGGCGTGCGATTGAGGACCTCCACCCTGGGTGGGGTGACCCGGGCACGGCCTGTGAGAGGCAGTTCAAGGCGTGTCTGGACGGGATCGTTGGTGCGCAGCAGGATCGTGGCGGCGGCGGGACCCTCGTAGCGGGGCGCAAACAGGATCACCACATCCTGTCGGAGGCCTGGCTCGATGACGAGGACGGAATCCACCTCTGTCGTGAAGGTTTCCCCCTCCAGCCGCAGGTCGACCTCGAGAGTGGCGCGACCCTGATTCAGCAATGACAGGGAACGTCGCTGGCCGGCGCCGACTTCGATCGTCTGGAAGTCGATACCCACCAGCGGCAGGGGTGACACGGCCAGCCTGGGGGCCAGACCCTCACCGGTGACGGGGATGTGCAGGGCACCCGTCGGCAGATCGCTGGAATAGACGACGAGACGGCCGTTGACGGCGCCATCAGCGACGGGTGAGAAATCGACGGTGAGGTCCATGGTGCCATTGCCTGGCAACCGCCTGGCCGGCGTTCCGGACAGCGACAGACCGACGGAGGCGGGAGCGACCAGGACGCTGTCGATGGCGAATTCAACCGGGCTCGAATTGGTCAGCTGCACCGAGCGCCCCACCGTTGTGCCGAGGGGAGTGAGACCGGCATCGAGTCCACCCATTGGTCTGACCGTAATGACAGGCACGGCCACGGCGGCGCGCAGGGCGACGGTGAGTTTCTCGGAGCCGAAGAGCTCCTTGATCTGCAGGGACAACTCCCCTTCGTAGGCGCCGCTGTCGGCAGCGCTGAACCGGACCTGGACGCGTCGGTCGCCGCCAGCGGCCAGGCGAACGGTATCGGCGTCAACGGTGAAGGGGCCGGCCTCGAGGTGCAACCGCACTTCGAGGCCGTCGGTTCCCGGATTGCGCACGACGAGATCGCGGCTCACGGTCATGCCCGGCTTGAGGACACCGAAGTCGACGACGTCAGGGACGAACTGGAGTGGTTGGGCCGAAGCGTGGCGTGGTATCAGCGCAGAGGTGACAAGTACGGCGAAGAGGGTGACGCTGCCGAAGGCTCGGCGCAGATCACTGAGGCTGGATGGCATACGGATGTTGCAGGGGTTGTGACCGACGTTGTAGCGCATAAAAAGAAAGAGCGACCAACTCACCAGAATGCCGAAGAAACATTGTCGAAGTTCCACATTCGCAAAGGAAGAGTGGAAAACTTCCAGCAGGGCAGACTGTGTGTGTGAGTTCAGGTCACTCTTTATGCCTTGCAAGATAGCCGCGACAAGGGTGAGTGTCAACCAGACTCTGCCATGCCCTCGGGGTTCCCGTCAGACTCGATTCAACAGCGCGTGCAGACCGTCCACCAGGCGGTCCATACCGGCCTCCACAGTGTCTGCTTCCAGGGCGCCATAGGCGATGCGCAGGTGGCAGATATCGGTAAGCCCGAAGCCGGAACCGGGAATGACGGCGACCTTGTGCTCGCGGACCAGATGCTCGACGACTGCCATCGACGACAGCGTCGTGTCGAGTCGGGCGAGCAGGTAGAAGGCGCCATTTGCTTCGGGCACGACACAGCGTGGCGCCAGCTCCTGCAGGCGCTGCAGGCACATGCCCCGGACGGCGTCGATGCCTTCGATGAACGGTCGACAGTAGGCGGGGCCGGCGTCGAGGGCCCCCGTAGCGGCCAGTTGGGAGATCACCGGCGGGCAGATCAGGACGGTGTCCTGGCTCTTCTGCAAAGCTCGCATCAGGGGCCGTGGGGCGACCATGTAGCCCACGCGCCAGTTCGCCAGACCGTAGGACTTGGAAAAGGAGAACAGCGAGATGGTGTGTCCGGCACTGTCCGGCAGCGACGCTGGTGACAGATGCCCGGTGCCGGCAAAAGTGAAGTATTCATAGGCCTCATCGCTGACATGGTAGATGCCACGTTCACGACACAGGGTGTTGACCTGTCGCAGCGCCTCGGGCTCGTAGACGACACCGGCGGGATTGTTCGGTGAGATCGTCACGATCAGGCGCGTACGAGGCGAGACCGCGGCCTCGATCTCGTCCAGTTGCAGGCCGTAGCGGTCGTCGGTGGGCACGACCACGGCGCGGGCATTGGCCATGGCGATGGCCATCTCATGATTGAAGTAGAACGGGGACATGACGATGACCTCGTCCCCCGGATCGCAGGTGGACATGACGATGTGGTAGAACGCCATGTTGCTGCCGGCGGTGACGAACAGCACCTGGCTGTCGTCGTCGATGGCCACCGAGTTCTCAGCGCACAGCTTGACCCGAAGAGCCTCGTGCAGCTCCGGAATGCCGTCGGCGCTGCGGTAGTGGTGCTCAGAGGCAGTGCCGCCGAAACCGGCGATGGCGTTGAAGGCCTCCGGCGGCGGTCCGTAGTGGACGACGCCCTGACCCAGAGAAATCGTACCGGGACTGGCGGCGATCAGGGCCGCCACATCCGGGATGACAGGGGTCTGCACGGCGTCCATGCGCTGTGACAGCGCCGGTGTGGCCCTCCTCATCGGCGCAGGACGCTCTGCAGCAGATCGTACAGGCGGTCGATTTCGCGGCGTGTCTCATCGTCGAGCTCATAGGCCAGCGGACCGCGGTGTACCTGGTTGGGAAACAGGCCCTGTCTGTGCAGCAGGTAGCGCTCGGTGACGATATAACCGTCGAGACCGCCCTGCATCTGCAGCGTGGCGAGGGCGCAGATAGGCAGATATATCTCGTAAGCCCGGTCCCACTGACCGGCAACGCAGGCATTCCACAACGCCACCAGGGCGTCGAGGATCTCGACACCCGGAATCGTGCCCGACACGCCGCGGCGGTAGGAATCGATAAGCAGCACACCCCCTGAGCCTTCAAAGATTCGGGCCTTGCCGCCTGTGAGGTCGCGCAGGGCCGAGATGCAGGGCCCCAGTGGCATCGCCTCCGGCTTGAACAGGATCCGGTCGCCCTGCTTGCGGAACAACTCGGCCTGGAAGGACAGGCTCATGGCCTTGCCGACGTAGGAGCTGGCGTCCTGGATGATGACGGGGAGAGACACCTCCTCCAGCAGTTCTTCGAAGTATCCCGCCAGCTGCGGTTCCTCCAACCCTTGTGACAGGGGGGGGATCGCCATGATGGCGCCGGCGCCGCCGTCCTCGGCGGCACGGGCAAAGGCACAGGCCTGCACAGTGCTTTCGGCACCGACGCTGATGATGACCGGACCCCGGCCCTGGGTGAATTCCACCAGGCGGGCCGGCATCTCCAGGCGTTCCTGTGCCGTCAGTCGCAGCGTGTCCGATACGAGGGCCAGGCACAGACCGTTGGCGCCGGTATCGAAGACGTAATCGACCTCCCGTCTGAGGGTGTCGAAGTCGATGCACAGATCTTCGCTATAGGGCATGTGGACCACGGGCAGGATGCCACGGATGGAGTCAGCGTTCTCACTCATCGGTCAGGGCTTCTTCGTGGTGGACCGCGCACCCTCGTGCTGCACCTGAAGCAGGAAGTCCTTCAGGTCGTCGGAAGCGGCGGCCATGTAGTAGGGGAATTTGCGGCGGCGATCGTAGTTCGGTTCACGTCCGTTGGCCAGGAAACAACAGACCCCGGCTTCGGTGGCGATCAGCGACGGCGGACCCACGTCGTAGATCTCGACCTGCCGGGTCAGGTAGGCGGCCAGCGTGCCCTCCGCAAGCTGGGTCAGCACCAGGGCGGCACCGATGGGCGACTCCTGCGGGTCAAGCCGGCGGCGCACCGGTTCCTGGAAGGGGCGCGCCTTCGTCGAGATGAAGGCCCGCTTCGTGCGGGGTGATCGGGGCAGGCGCAGCTGCCGGGCGGGGCGCTGGCCGCGTTGCCGCCAGGCACCCCGGCCGGCAATGGCGGTGAACAGCTTGTCCTCTGTCGGTCGGGCGACGGCGGCGGCGATCATGCGGCCGCGGTGAGCCAGACCGACACAGACGTGGTAGGGGGCGTCGCCGCGCTGGAAGTGCAGGGTGCCGTCGATCGGATCGAGGATGACGACGTAGTCTGAGTCATTGCCGGCAAACGCCCGGCGCATGGGGGTTCGTTCCTCGGCGATGCAGCGGATGTCCGGGAAGCGGGCGTGGACGGCACCGAGAAGGAGCTCCTGAAAGGCGGCGTCGAGCACGGTGAGCACACTGGAGGCCTGTTGGGCATGGCTGCCGGTGAGGCTGTTGTCGGCCTTCTTGCCAACGTCGGCGACATCACCGTAGAACACGAGGGAGGCAGTGGCGCACTGACGGACCACCGGGACGACGGTGTCGAGAAAGCACTGGGGATCGATGCGGGCAGTCATCTTTTCGGTTGACGGTCTCGGTTAGCTGCTGTTACCATGGCTGGAAGTGGCCGCTCCCGCAGACCGATGCCGGCAGGACGACAGTGGGTAAAGATCGTATTCAACGTCTCATCCAGATCATCAACAAGATCCCTCTCTTCGGGGGCCTTGGACCCACCCAGGTCCAGGCGGTCCTCGGTGCCTGCACGCCGAAGCGCTTCGAGGCGGGCGAGGTCATGTGCGCCGCCGGCACTCCCGGTGAGGAGTTGTTCATCCTGCTCACCGGTGCTGCCGGTGTCTACGCCGCGGACGGCACGGAGTTGGCGGACATCAGCCCCATCGCCACCATCGGCGAGATGAGCATTGCCACCAGGCAGGTGCGCACTTCCACGGTGAAGGCCAAGGAGGTCTGCAATGCTCTGTTGATCAAGCGCATCGGCCTCGACGTGGCCTTGAAAGCCGATATCGAAGCACAGGCCAAGATCCTGCGCAACGTCGTGGAGATCCTGGCACAACGTATGGAGCGCGACACCCTCCGTCGCACGGAGGAGAGTGTCGAGAAGCTGCAGCTGCAGCAGAACGTGGAGCAACTGCAACACCGGGTCGACCTGGCGATGGGCATCCTGGCGCGCAAGAGTGGCATGGCGCTGAGCGAGGCCCAGGCCCTGCTCGAAACCGAGCTCGGGGCCAGTGACACCGAACGGAAGGTTCTCATCGTCGATGACGAGGACCATGTCCGCAAACTCCTGATGAAGGTTCTGGCCAACTACGACGTCGTTGCCGTGGGCTCGGGCGCCGAGGCCATCGAGACGGCGATGGAATCAAGGCCGGACCTCGTCATCACGGATATCAAGATGCCTGACATGGACGGCTACACTCTGCTGAACAAGCTGCGGGAGTTTCACCCTGGCCTGCCGATTCTGGCTCTGTCCGGGTACGCCAAGGACGAGGACATCCAGCAGTATGACTTCGATGGTTTCGTGGCCAAGCCCATGGACATGGACCAGTTCAAGAGCGTTGTCGCCTCGGCCCTGGTGGGCGCCAGCAGTTCCTGAACAACGCGGCAAAACGACAACGGGCCCCGGGACGCAAGCACTGCGCTCCGGGGCCCGTTGCCGTGGCTCGCCATGGAATCTGACGACCCTCTGTCAGCCTGCAGCTTCGCTGCTGTGTGCGCTCTTGCGCAACAGTGCGGACATGACTCTGTCGGGGCTCATGGGCAGGTCGAACAAGCGTTCGCCGATGGCGTCACAGATGGCGTTGGCAACGGCGGCCAGAGGCGGTACGAGGGGGACCTCGCCAACGCCGCGGATGCCATGGGGGCTGGCCGGGTTGGGCACCTCGACGAGGATCGTTTCGACCATGGGCAGGTCCAGCGCGGTCGGCATGCGGTAGTCGAGGAACGTGGGATTCGCCATCGACCCGTCTTCGTTGTAGAAATAGCCCTCCGTCAAGGCCCAGCCGATGCCCTGCGCAACACCTCCCTGAATCTGTCCCTCCACATAGCTGGGGTGGATCGCCTTGCCCACATCCTGCGCCGCGGTATAGCGCAGGATCTGCACCTTGCCGGTTTCAGCATCGACGTCGACGTCGACGATATGTGTGCCGAAAGCGTTGCCGGCGCCGGAGGCATTCACCGAGGAGTTGCCTTCGATAGGGCCCCCTGTTGAGCCCTGCTGCGCGGCGACCTCGGCGAAGGTCAACTTCTTGCTGGCATCGGAGGTGCAGACGAAGCCGCCGTTCTGCCATTCGACATCGTCCTCGTCCACCTCGAGCTGCTGGGCCGCTCGGGCGACCATCTTCGCCTTGGTGTCCTGTGCAGCCAGGTAGCAGGCATGCCCGGTAGCATAGGTAACGCGACTGCCCCCGGTGCCATCGTGGAAGCCGATGGAGTCCGTGTCTCCCACGGAGGGCTTCACCTGGTCGACGGCCAGCTCCAGAGTCTCGGCGACGATCATGGCCATGGCAGCCCGGGAGCCACCGATATCGGTCGATCCCTCCACGAGGCTCACCGTGCCGTCCGCCTGGACGTGGATGCTGGCAGCCGACTGGCCGCCACCGTTGAACCAGAAGCCGCTGGCCACACCGCGGCCGACGAGTCCACCCTCCGGCTTGGGGCTGCGATAGTGCTCTGAATTGCGGGCCGCGTCGACCGTCTCCTCACAACCGATCCGCTTGTAGACGGTGCCGTCGGCTCGGCGCGTTCCCTCCCGGGAGGCGTTCTTGCGGCGCAACTCCAGTGGATCCATGCCGATGCGGCACGCCAGTTCATCGAGGACACACTCGGAGGCGTGGGCGGCATTGGGCGCCCCAGGGGCGCGGTAGGCGGTGGACCTGGGCTTATTGAGGACCACGTCGTACGCGTCGATCTGCACGTTGGCAATGTTGTACGGACCCAGCATACACGCCGCTCCCGCGCCGACGGCAGATCCGGGGAAGGCACCCGCCTCGTAGGCCATATAGGCCTGGGCGGCCGTGACGGTGCCGTCGCGTTTGACCCCCATCTTGCACTTGATATAACCGCCGGGCCCGGGGCCAGTGGCTTCGAAGACCTCGGCGCGGCTCATGACCATCTTGACCGCACGACCGGTCTTGTGCGACATCACGGCCGCCGCCGGCTCCATGTAGATGGGGAACTTGCCACCAAAGCCGCCGCCGATTTCGCAGGGATAGACCTTCACCTTGCCGATGGGCTGCTGCAGCACCTGGGCTACCTGTTCACGGATCTGAAAGGCGCCCTGGGTGCTGACCCATACGGTGATGGAACCATCGCGCTTCCACAGGACCGTTGTATTCTGCGGCTCGATATACCCCTGATGGACGGTGGCCGTGCGGAATTCGCGCTCGACGATCTCGTCAGCTTCGGCAAAGCCGGCCTCGATGTCGCCCATCTCCTGGCGGTTGTGGCTGGCGATATTGCTCTTGCGGTCGGTCTGTTCGCCCAGTTCGCGGGTTGTGCGCTCCTCGTCCAGGAGCGGGGCACCCTCTTCCATGGCCTGCAGAATGTCGACCACCGGCGTCAGTGGCTCGTAGTCGACCTCGATCAGCTCGAGGGCCTCCTCGGCGATATGCGGACTGATGGCGGCCACGGCGGCCACGGCATGTCCCTTGTAAAGGACCTTGCCCGAGGCCAGGGAGTTGGAGGCGATGTCGCGGATATTCACACGCGACTCGCCGATGTCGGACATGCGGTCCACGGTCTCCACCAGGTCATCGGCCGTGGCCACGGCCCGCACACCCTCCAACTGCATCGCCTTCGACGTATCGATATTCTTGATACGGGCGTGCGCATGGGGGCTGCGCAGCAGCTTGCCGTAGAGCACGTCAGCAGGTCGTACATCGGCGCCGTACACGGCGCGGCCCGTGACCTTGTCCTCGCCATCGTGACGGATCGGACGGGTGCCGATGACCTTGTATTTGCCTTCACTGGTGAATTCGGGATAGGCCGGGTTGGTCGACATACGGGCTGGTTCTCCTTGGGTGGCAGGATCGGCCCGAAAGGCTAACAAGGCCCCCTGTGTCTGTCAACGCAGCCTCTGTGTGGCAAGTCGTGCTGTCCCTGCCTGGTCAGGGTTGTTATTGTACCATGGACATGGAAGGCTGATATGGGCAAAGACCGCGTCAGGATTCTAGTACAGACCCTGAAGAAGATCCCGCTCTTCAAGGGCCTGTCGCCGACACAGATCCAACACATTCTGGGGGCCTGTCAGTCGCGCCGGTTCGACGGGGGCGAGACCTTGTGTGCCACGGGTACGCCCGCTGACGAGATGTACATCCTGTTGTCGGGCAGCCTCGGGGTGGTCACCGAAGATGGAACTCTGGTGGCAACCCTGTCTCCGGTGACCACGGTGGGTGAGATGGGCATCGTCACGCGTGAGGTGCGCCGCGCGACGGTGGAAACCCTCGATACGAGCAACGTTCTGGTCATCAAGCGAGCTACTTTCGAGGCCGTGCTCGCCGCCGATACGGGGCTGGAGGCACGGATCTACCGGAACATCGTCGACATCCTGGCCGACAAGATCGTGCAGGACAACGTGCGTATGCGCGACTACCTCGTCGAGAAGGTGCGACAGGAGGAGCGGATTCGGGACGCGCGGCAGCGGGCGGAACTGGCCCTCGAACTGGTCGTCTCCGAGGCGGGAATGGATCGAGCACGGGCCCACGCACTGGTCGAGGAGGGGGTCCTTCGGGCCCCACGTCTCCG